>OGCN01000789.1_pt1 | contig 48405 bp, 37 predicted proteins | sample 1570181 | NCBI WGS metagenome assembly OGCN01 (sample SAMEA4370584, study PRJEB24528) | human gut metagenome | reverse complement strand
GTTTTGCATTGTGATATAGAAACAGATTATGCTTAAAAGGCATTAAGCAACCCATAATAATGGGTATTGGACATAGAAAGCAATATGGGAGTATGATGATACCGATAAGAAATAGAGTGTACCTGAAATGCAAACTGTCACAGAAAAATTATGAACTTTATGTAAAAAGTTGCAAAATCTATTGACCTAGAGCTTACTTCAGGTTGTACCATAAAATAAAAAGAGCAAGGAGGAATTTTTTATGGATATCGAACAGATGAAAAAAGACTTAGGTGGAGGTAACGTATTTCCAATCGGTGAAGAAAACGTAGCATTCGCAAAGTATTTTACAGGTGAATGCTATTTGAATATGCTTACAACAGAGAGAGTACCAGTTGGTCTGGTTACTTTCGCTCCGGGAACAATCAATGCATACCACATCCATCATAAAGGTGGACAGATCCTTCTGGTTACTGGTGGAAGAGGATGGTACCAGGAAGAAGGAAAACCAGCTCGTAAATTGAAAGCTGGAGATGTAGTAAATATTTCACCAGAAGTAAAACACTGGCACGGGGCAGCGAAAGACAGCTGGTTCCAGCATCTGGCTGTTGAAGTTCCAGCAGAGGGAGCTTCCAATGAATGGCTTGAGTTTTTACCGGAAGAAGAGTATGACAAATTACCATAAATAAGAAAGACGGAGGGTTGATATCATGGCAAAGATCACACAGACAGCAGGAAGAAATGCTCTGGGAACATTTGCACCGGAGTTTGCACATTTCAACGATGATGTTCTGTTCGGAGAGAATTGGAACAACGAAGATATTGATTTAAAGACAAGAAGCATTATCACAGTCGTAGCACTGATGGCACAGGGAATTACAGATTCTTCTTTAAAATTCCATTTACAGAATGCAAAGGATCATGGAGTAACACAGAAAGAAATCGCAGCGATTATCACCCACATAGCATTCTATGCAGGATGGCCAAAGGGATGGGCAGTATTCAACCTTGCAAAAGAGGTTTGGAACGAGGAAGAAATAGAAAAATAACCTGGTAGAAACTGCTCGTCAGAAAAGATTCGCACAAAGCACAAATGTGTATGCCGTTAAAGCTAGCAACTACAAGGGATTGCGGAGGGGGAGTCCAGTTTATTGCAGAAATAACTGGCATATTCATCACGCAAAAAGTGGCGGAGGACAGATTTTGGTATGTGTTGCCGGAAGAGGATATTATCAGGAAGAAGGGAAAGATGCTGTAGAAATGAAGCCAGGCGATTGCATCAATATTCCGACAGAAGTGAAACACTGGCATGGCGCCGCACCGGATGAATGGTTTAGCCATCTGGCAATAGAAGTTCCGGGCGAACATGGTTCTAATGAATGGCTTGAACCGGTAAGTGATGAAGAATATGGGAAATTACAATAGGAAGGTGAATGAAATGTTTGATAATAGTATTGTATTGAATAATGGAGTGAAAATTCCACAGCTCGGTCTTGGAACATGGTTTATTGATGATGATAAGGCTGCTGATGCTGTAAAAGCAGCAGTAGAGATTGGCTATAGACATATTGATACGGCACAGGCATACGGCAATGAGCGTGGCGTGGGTGAAGGAGTAAGAACTTGTGGTATTCCGCGTGAAAAGCTGTTTGTTGTATCAAAGGTTGCAGCAGAGCATAAAACCTATGAGGAAGCAATGGCAGGAATCAATGAGACACTTGAAAAGATGGGACTAGATTATCTTGATATGATGATTATCCACAGTCCGCAACCTTGGGTAAAAGTTAATCAGTGTGAAGACAGATATGTAGAGGGAAATCGAGCAGCATGGAAAGCTCTTGAGGATGCTTATAAGTCAGGAAAACTTAAGGCAATTGGAATTTCCAATTTTCTGATTGAAGATATTGCAAGTCTTCTTGAAACAGCAAAGATTAAGCCAATGGTAAATCAGATTCTTCTTCATATCAGTAATACGCCGATAGAGTTAGTTGAATATTGCCAGAAGAATAATATTGTTGTAGAAGCATACTCACCAATTGCGCATGGTGAAATATTAAATCAACCGGAGATAACTACGATTGCAAAGAAGTATGGTGTGACTGTTCCACAGCTCTGCATTAGATATACGCTTCAGCTTGGTGCAATTTCTCTGCCAAAAACAAGTAATCCTGAACATATGAAGAGTAATGCAGAACTAGATTTTGAAATTAGTGCTGAAGACATGGAACTGTTAAAGAATTTTAAGAAAATTAAGAGCTATGGTGACAGTGGGATTTTCCCTGTTTATGGTGGAAAGATGTAAGAAATATAACAACAATCTAACAATCCGTTGGTAATCTAAATATTGAATAACAACTTAATATCATTAATAGCAAAGCTATAAGATTTCAAAAAAAGGAGTCTTATAGCTTTTTTTTGCATTTGCCCATTGTATTTTACCCTCTGAGCGTTTCGTTATATGAGGGCGTAACAAAGAAAGTCTGATGCAGTGGCAAAGAAATTTTTTCGTGCTCTCAATTGAATCCAGGCCTGATTCATGGGGCATTCCGGGGCAAATCAAGGAGAAATAAAACTATGATAAAAATACTTTTCATCTGTGGATTATGCAATGGATTTGATAGAAAATGGTGGTGCTAGAATGGTAGATTACACACGTAATCAAGCAATACTATGAAAGTATAGAAATGTTAAAAAGTTAGAAAATAATATAAATATGTAAAGTGGATTATGGTGTTAAAACATGGAAAGAAGAAAATAGATTTGTTGTCGATGGCGTGGTATACTAATTGTAGTTGAAGGAGAGTAGATAAAATATCTTTCTGTCGCTGAAAGGCGAAAAAGTGGAATGTATCGGAGCGTTTGAACAAGCCACTGAATTTGTTGGATATTTTACGTGATGAGAAGATAGTAAAATATTCTGGTGATCATAGATCATACAAGATCAGCGTTGACAGCAAAGCTTATTAAAGTACGGTACCAATGATTTAAGGAAAGAATGGTTTGTTGTTGGCGATTACAAGAAAATGCCTAATGAAGTCTGGAAAAGGGATACCGTATTGACAGAAGATATAGATATAAAAGTTAATCTCGATAATACAGAAGGAGAGATATTATGGCATCAAATTTTAGTTTTCTGGAAAAATACTGGATAGAACTGGCTTTGCTGGGAGAAACGGCAGAATCTTATTTGTATAGTGATCCAAATGCCTGTATTTTTAAAATTGGAATGTTGGCAGAGCAGATAGTTCGGGGAATATTTGCCTATGAAAAAATTGAATTACCTGAAGATACCAGACAGTCCAATTTGATTCGCGTACTTAAGTACAGAAGCATCATTCCTGAAAATATTGACAATATTCTGTATTCCATCAGAAGGGCAAGAAACGATGCTGTCCATGTAGGATGTGAATCAACGGACAGGGCAAGGATTTTGCTAGAGATGGCATATAATTTATGTATATGGTATATGGAAGTTTATGGTGACTGGTCTTTTGTTGCAGCAGAATATGTAGAACCAGCTGATATATCTTCCAAGAAAGAGTTTACTTCAATTATCGAAAGTCATGAAGAAAAACTGAAAGAACTTCTTGAAGAAATAAATCGTATGAAGACAGACGCTTCAGAAAAATCTGCTGAAGAAAGAAAAGAAAAGGCAGAAACAGTATCGAATGCGCTAGAGGTGTCGAATGATGTGCAAGGTTATATTCAAAAAGAAAGCGTAAGAATGAACATAGAGATTATGCCGTTTTTAAATTTTGCTCTTCAGAAAAACAAAGTAAATATTGTACAGTCATTAATAATTCAGAATGACACAGATGAAAATCTGGAAGATATTGATCTGAAAGTGAAATCTGTTCCGGAAATATGTCTGCCATATGAAAAGCATATTGAAATTGTGCCGGCCAAAACAACTGTTGAAATAAAAGATATTAAACTGATTGCAAATGTAATTTATCTCGGCAATCTTACAGAGAAAGAAGAAGCTTATATTACATTTTCTTTAAATCAGGGAGAGAGGGAAATCTGTGTAGATAATCAACCTATAAGTGCTCTTGCATTTGATGAATGGCATGGCAGTGTTTTCTATCCGGAATTATTAACTGCGTTTGTTACCCCAAATGCGCCAATTGTAAGTGTTCTTATTAAGAGAGCATCAGAATTCTTGAAAAATTGGACAAGTGATCCTTCTTTAGATGCATATCAGTCTAATGACGCTGAGAGAGTGATGAAACAGGCAGCTGCTGTTTATGCAGCATTGCAGGAACAAAATATTACATATGCTGTTCCGCCTGCCAGTTTTGAGAGAGCAGGACAGAGAGTACGTTTGTGCGATATGGTAATAAGTCAGAAGCTGGGAACTTGTTTGGATTTAACTTTACTTTATGTATCGTGTATAGAAGCAATTGGACTGCACCCTGTTCTGGTATTGCTTCAGGGGCACATTTTTGCTGGTGTATGGCTTCAAAATTATACATTCCCGGATGCTATACTTGATGATGCGGCTCAGGTTACTAAAAGATTAGCTTCCGGAGTAGATGAATTAATTGTTGTAGAGTGTACTGCATTTTGCTCAGGCAAGAAGTTCTCTTTTGATGAAGCATGTGATGCTGCTAATGCAGAATTAAGAGATGGAGAAAATGTTCAATATATTATTGATGTGCACCGTGCCAGAATGAGTGGCATTACTCCACTGCCATCAAGAATTAAGACTGAATCCGGATATAGTTTTGCAAGTGATGATGAGGTTGATTACGTAACATCAGCTCCAAAACGAGAAATTAATGCACTCGATATTGAATCATCACTGGAAGGAGGATCCAGAACCAAGAAAGAGATGTGGGAGAGAAAACTTCTGGACCTGAGTCTTAGGAATAAGCTAATCAATATGTCACTTAAGTCAGTTATACCTATTTTGACGGATTCTATTGACACAATCGAAGATATTCTTTCAGATGGAAAAGATTTATATATTTTTCCAAGACCACAGGATTGGCATATTTTGTCAAAAGATTTGAATTTTGAGAATATGCATGATTTAGGTCCTAATACAGCAGTTATCCATTCTGAATTAGAGAACAAAAGACTCAGATCAGCCCTTAGTGAAAGTGAGGTACTAACAAAACTTAAAGGATTATATCGGTCATCTAAATTGTCTATAGAAGAAAATGGTGCAAACACGCTCTACATTGCTTTAGGACTTTTAAAGTGGTATGAGTCAGAGCGAAGTCGGAAAGCCAGATATGCACCGCTTCTTTTGATGCCTGTTGAAATTATAAGAAAAGGTGGAAATCAAGGATATGTAATTAGAAGACGTGACGAAGAAACACAGATGAATATTACTGTTCTTGAAAAACTCAATCAGGATTTCCAAATCAGGATAGCAGGACTTGAAACATTGCCGATAGATGAACATGGCATAGACACGCGTAAGACATTTACTATAATTCGTAAAGGTATAATGAATCAGTCAAGATGGGATGTACTTGAATCGGCATATATTGGCATTTTCTCGTTTTCACAGTTTGTAATGTGGAATGACATTAAAAATAGAGCGGATGATTTAGCCAGAAATAAAATTGTCCATAGTTTGATGGAAGGTAAACTGGTTTGGAAACCTGAATCAATGAACCTAAATGAATACGTATCTGCTAATGACTTATATTTACCTGTTTCTGTGGATGGTTCGCAGATGTATGCTGTTGATTCGGCTGCAAAGGGAAAATCGTTTGTTTTACATGGACCTCCGGGAACGGGAAAAAGCCAGACAATTACTGTAATGATTGCGAATGCACTAGCACAGGGAAAGACTGTCTTGTTTGTTGCTGAAAAGATGGCGGCTTTGAGTGTTGTACAGAAACGATTAAATGATATAGGACTTGGATCGTTCTGTCTTGAATTGCATTCTAATAAAGCAAAGAAAAAGGATGTATTAGAGCAGCTTCGTCAGGCATCGGAAGTTGTTAAAGGAACCGGTAAGGAAGAGTATGAGCGTAAGCTTGATAATATTAATAAAATAAAGGAAGATCTTGATAAGTATGCTGTAGAACTTCATAAGGTGAGAAAATCCGGATTTACATTTTTTGAGATGATCAATCAATACGAAAACTATGCGGAATGTGAAGATATAAAGCTGGAAGGACTTCGTGACGTAACAGAAATTGATCGGATCGAATTTGAAAAGATGGAACGAAATGTGGAACGATTAATTGTAGCAGGAAGGGCAATTGGTCACCCATGCAATCATCCATTGTCTGTAATTGGATTAAGAGAATATTCCCAAAGTATTAAAGAGAGGCTTGAACGTTACATCAATACATATCTTGAAGCTCTTAAAGGTATGCAGTTTGCTGTGTTGAAATTTGCAGGGGAAAATAGTCTTAAGAATCCGGAAACTTATGAATCACTTAATTTAATGGTAGAAAAGTGCGTTCAGTATGAGATCTGGTATCAGTATCCTGCTGAATGGGCACTGCAGGATAAACATAGTGTATTTGAAGATATTGAAGCAATGGCACAGCATTTTGCGGCTGTGATTGATACTAAAGAGAAACTGCTTACAATCTGGAATGAGGATTTTCTCAAGGTGCCAGTTTCTGAACTTTTGACCAGATATAATGAAGCTGTATCCAAATGGTTTTTACCGAAGATGCTTGAAATAAATAAGTTGGCTAAATCTTTGATGCTATATTCAAAAGGAACCGTTGACAGGAATCATATTGGCGAAAATCTTCTTCTGCTCAAAAAGTATCAGGATGAACTCAATGAAGCAAATCAATTGTTATCAATTTACCAACAGATACTTGGAAATCTTTATCAGGGAGATGACACGGACTGGGAGGATATTGCTAATAAGGCAAAATCTGCAAATGATAAGTTGGATGATTTAATGAAGGTTAGTCCTGACAAGGAATGCATAAGGGCTATTTTTACAAATGAAATAAACCCAACACTTGTAGCTGACATAATAGACTTATTTGCAGATATGAAAAAATCCAGAAAGCAACTGGAAGATTTACTTGTAATTTCCAGAGAGGATACTGCTTCTTCATGGTTTGATAGTCAGTATAAATTGTGTGCAGACATTATAAATCATAAAGACGACTTAAAGGAATGGATCACGTGGTTAACTGTTTCAGACGAAGCAGTGCAGAATGGCCTCAGAAATATAGTTGATGCTTACAATTCAGGTATGGAACATGATGCAGTGTCAGGTGCGTATTATAAGGCGATATATCATCATCTGGCAGTAGGTACAATAAATGAGTCAAGTGTACTTAATGGTTTTTCCGGGGTGTTGTTCAATGAGCAAATTTCACAATTTAAGAAAATTGATGCGGAGATAACTGAACTGGCTAAAAAGGCTATCTATTGTATTTTGGCAGGTAACGTTCCGGATTTTGGAAGAGAAGCAGCGAAAAGTTCTGAAGTTGGTATTTTACAGAGAGCAATTAAGAGTAATGGCCGTGGGTTAAGCATCCGCTCGTTGTTGGATCAGATTCCTACATTATTACCTAGATTATGCCCGTGTATGCTTATGAGTCCGCTGTCAGTAGCACAGTATCTTGATCCAAACAGAACACCATTTGATCTGGTTATTTTTGATGAGGCTTCGCAGCTTCCTACAAGTAAAGCTGTAGGTGCACTGGCACGAGGTGAAGAGGCTATTATTGTTGGAGATCCTAAGCAAATGCCTCCGACATCATTTTTTGCATCAAATATGTTTGATGAAGAAAATGCTGACACAGAAGATCTCGAAAGTATTCTAGATGATTGTCTGGTACTTAATATGCCGGAGACTCATTTGTTATGGCATTATCGTAGCAGACATGAAAGTCTGATTGCATTCAGTAATAATCAGTTTTATGAGAACAAACTTTACACATTCCCGTCAGTAAATGATAGAGAATCAAAGGTTACATTAGTAAAAGTGAATGGTATATTTGAACGTGGTAAGAAACGCTTTAATAAAAAAGAAGCAGAACTCATTGTTGAGGAGGTTAAGCGTAGGGCAAAGGATGATGAACTCAGAAAGTATAGTGTTGGAATTGTGACGTTTAATATCAATCAACAGAATCTTATTGATGATATGTTAAATGATGCCTGTGCAGAAGATCCAGAGCTTGAGTCCTGGATATATAATGAAACAGAACCTGTATTTATTAAAAATCTCGAAAATGTACAGGGTGATGAACGAGATGCAATTCTATTCTCCATTTCCTATGGTCCAGATGAAGATGGTAAAATTTCAATGAACTTTGGACCACTTAACAGGGAAGGCGGATGGAGAAGACTTAATGTAGCTGTTTCCAGAGCCAGATATGAGATGAAAGTTTTTTCGTCTCTTTCTGCGGATCAGATTAATCTGTCCAGAACAAAAGCAGAAGGTGTGGTAGCTCTTAAAGAATTCCTTGAATATGCGGCTGGAAAGACGACTCTTCTTGATGAGATTACTATAAAAGGTAAAGGTGTAAAAGCAACTGGAATTGCTGGAACAATAAAGGCATTTCTGAAAAATAATGGATATGAGTCGGATATTTTGGTTGGCCGTTCAGAGTTTAAGATTGATGTTGGTGTGATTAATCCTGGAAATACAGAAAATTACATTCTCGGAATTATTTTGGATGGCGATAGTTACAGTGCGGCTAAAACTACTAGAGATCGTGAATTAGCTCAAATTGCAGTACTTAACGGACTTGGATGGAATATTCATCGGATTTGGACAATGGACTGGTATGATAATCAGGTGAAGGAATTGAACAAATTATTGTCACTTTTGGATGAACTAAAAAATACGTCTGAAAAGAAAACGACAGGTGGATCATTAGCAGTAACACCAAAGACATCTGCTATCCCGATTCAGAAGAATGTAATAGAAAAAGTAGTAACGGCAGAGCAAAAGAAAAAGTATTCTGCAGTCGTATATGAGAGTGTTGTGTTAAGCTATACACCAATGTCTGCTGATAATATGCTTGATTATCACAGTGATGAAATCAGAAAGAGAATAACACAGATTATACAGAATGAGGGACCTGTCTGTGAAAAATTCTTATATAAAAAAGTAGTGCAGAGTTTTGGAGTTACACGTGTTGGATCCAGAATTCAGGGTAGACTTGAAGTATTAGTCGGAAATAACAGAGACAACGTTACAAAGCAGGAAAGCGGAAAGGTATTTTGGCCAGCCGGCATAAATCCGGATAACTATTATGGATTCAGAGCTTCAGGTGAAAATGAGAATAAGAGGGATGCAAAAGATGTACCAGTCTACGAGGCTTTAAATGCGATGAGTTATATACTTTTCAATGACATCAGTGTAGAAGAGGAAGATCTCATCAGAGAAGCGGCAAAGCTGATGGGCTATGCTCGAGTTGGTACGGGGGTTTCTACTCTGTTCAAAACTGCATTGAAGTTGGGATGCAAAAACGGCCGTCTTATTAAAGAAGATATTAGATGGAAGTTAACAGAGGAGGGAAACATCTTTGCAAAAAATCTGGGAAGCAATGTTGTATGTGAAGAAATAGTTTCAGAGGAATTAAATGATGAATTGGATGATATTGATACAACTACATCTAAACTTGTTGCAAAAAATATAAAGGCGAAGGAAATAGCGAAAAAATGTGCACTTGATAAAATTACCAACTGTGACAGTAATTGTAAATTTTATATAACATGTTCACATGCAGGTGACTGATAAAGGATGATGCAATGATTTGTTCCTGTAAAAGCACAGTGAGGATGCTAAACAAGATTTGGAGTGTATATTAACAAGAAGATTATACTTTTCACAAATTAACATATGCCATAACACACCAATTTATGCTAGAAAGTGATTTTTTACAAGGACCCACAAAGCCCGAAATACTAAGAAAAACAAGGAAATGTGAGGTTATAAAACAATGATAAAAATACTTTTCATCTGTCACGGCAACATCTGCCGTTCCCCAATTGCAGAATTCGTCTTCAAAGACATGATCAACAAAAAACAACTGCAGTCTGATTTCTATATTGCGTCTGCTGCGACGAGTACGGAGGAGATCTGGAATGGAATCGGGAATCCGGTTTATCCGCCGGCGCAGAGGGAGCTTGCAAAGCATGGGATTTCCTGTGAGGGCAAGCGGGCGGTGCAGCTTAAGAAATCGGATTATGATAAATATGATTATCTGATCGGGATGGAAGGCGTGAACAGGAGAAACATGCTGCGGATCCTTGGCAGTGATCCGGAACACAAAGTAAGTCTTCTGCTGGATTATTCAGACCGGCCGAGGGATATTGCAGATCCGTGGTATACGGGAAACTTTGAGCTGACATACAGAGATATTGTAGAAGGATGCGAGGGATTTCTGGAATATCTGAGGCGCAAAGGCTCTATATAAAATAAACAGTAATATTTGTCAGTATGCAGAATGGACAAATACCTTCGAAATAAGTTTAGATTCTTTTTTATTCAACGACATTCAACATCGACGGGGAGAATTTGTCGATGAAAACTTCTTTACACACATTTCAAATCTGTATATACTGTTCATACAGCAACTCTTAAAAGGGAGCAGTCAGGCTCCCTTTCTATCTATCATTTATCAGGGGCGTTCGCCCGAACATTCAGAAAGACGAGGAAATTAAATATGGAAATGACATACGAAAGTTTTGTAGAAACACTTCGTTCAGAGTTACTTGAAGCGACAGGATACGATGAGGAGATGATCTGTTATAAGCAGGAAACGGAATATCCACCTACATCGGGGGATCGGCTTCTATTGAAGAGACAGCGGAATGAGGAAATCATGGAAGTCTGTGCGTTGTATGTGCAGGACCTGTTCAGGGAATATCAAAATGGCTGGAGCATGGAAGCGATTGTGCGGGAGATCGTTGAGCGGCTGGATGCGATCGCAAGATCAGAATGTTTTCAGCGCTCCAGAAATCTTGAGGATTATGATAAGATAAAAGAGGACTTGTTTATCCGTCTTTTAAATATAGAAAAAAATCAGGTAGAACTTGAAGACTGTATTTACAGAACGATTGGCGACATTGCACTGGTGCTTTACGCGAGAATGGGAGAACTGAATGGCAGCAGTGCAAGCATCAAGATTAAACGACACATGTTGGAAAAGTGGGAGCAGGAGCCAAAACAGGTTTTTGAGGAAGCTTTGCTGAATACATATTTTATTTCGCCACCAAGGATCTATTGCTGGGAAAAGCTGATTTTTGATCCGGATTATGCAGGAGAGAATTTCATGAACCTGTTATGTGATTACAAGCTGAAGAAAGATGTACTGGGGAACTGTCTCAGTACGACAATCCGGACGAATGGAGCTGTGGCAATTTTTCTGCCCGGTGTGGCAGAGCGGATCGGGCAGCTGATGGGGGGAGGATTTTATATGGTGTTTACCAGCATTCATGAGGTGATGATCCACAATGAAAAGAGTGCAGATCCGGAAGAATTGAAAAAGGTTCTGGAGGATACCGTGAATGAAACGACTCCGCCAGAAGATTTTCTGACATATCAGATTTATCATTATGATCTTGAGACAGGATCATTTAGTGTCTTGTGATACAAACGACAGTGCCAAATGCCGGGTGGATGCATATAATATTAAGAAAGGATTTCTGGAGGAAAGACTTTGGCGTATAAAATTGTGCTGGATGCAGGCCATGGTGGTACAGACCCAGGTGCTATATATAAGGAAAGAAAAGAAAAAGATGATAATCTGGAATTGACGCTGGCAGTGGGCAAGATCCTGGAAGACAATGGGATAGATGTGGTGTATACTAGAACTACAGATATTTATCAGACACCTTTTGAGAAAGCGAAGATTGCAAACGAGGCGGGTGCAGATTATTTTATTTCTTTCCATAGAAACAGCAGCCCGGAGGAGAATCAGTATCAGGGAGTAGAAGTGCTGGTATATGATAAGAGTGGAATCAAATATGATATGGCGCAGAATATTGTGGGAGCCCTGGGTGAACTTGGATTCAAAGAACTGGGGGTCAATGCGCGGCCGGGTCTTGTCGTTCTTCGTAAGACCAGGATGCCGGCACTTCTGGTGGAGACAGGATTTCTGAATTCAGATGAGGACAATAAGCTGTATGACGAGAAACAGAAGGAAATTGCGGAGGCGATCGCGACATCTATTCTTGGAACCCTGAATGATGAGACGATAGAACAGCCATTGTATTATCGGGTTCAGACAGGAGTTTTCCGGCGTCGCGAAAATGCAGACAGGATGCTGTATCAGCTGACAGATCAGGGATTTCCTGCATTTTTGCTCTATGAAGGTGATCTGTATAAGGTTCAGGTAGGAGCTTTTCAGCAGATCGGCAATGCGATCCAGATGGAACAGAGACTCCGGGACGCGGGATACAGTACGATAATCGTTACAAAATAAAACACAGACAGGAGAAAGTTATGTACGAGAAATTTTTGGAGGAAGTAGGAAACTTTGTTTTTATGGAGAATCAGCCGGAATCGGCGGATATTATTTTTGTTCCGGGAAACAGTTACCCTTATATGGCAGAAAAAGCGGCAGAGCTTTATCGACTGGGGCTGGCGCCGATGGTTCTTCCAAGTGGAAGATACAGTATTTCGGCAGGAAAGTTTTCCGGAGTGACAGGGGAGGCAGAGAAATATAATGGAGCCTACCAGACGGAATGGGAATTCCTGAAGGATGTACTGATGAAAAACGGCGTGCCGGAGAATGCCGTTTTAAGGGAAGACGAGGCAACTTTTACATGGCAGAATGCACTTTTTTCGAGAAAAGTGACAGATCAGGCCGGATTAAAAGTGAAAAAAGCAATTTTGTGCTGCAAGAATTATCATGCCAGAAGAGCATTTATGTATTATCAGAGGGCGTATCCGGAAACAGAATTTCTGGTATGCCCTTGCTCTGTGGATGAAATTACAAAAGAAAACTGGAAACTGACTCAGCATGGAATTGATGAAGTGCTGGCAGAGATAAAACGAATTATCAGCCAATTTCAGATAATGATGCAAAAATAAACCCCATAATTTGTAAATTCTAAAAATAATTTAGGGGTGTCGAAAAAAGCAGAACTGTGATATAATACGTGTGTCGTAAAAGAAAATATTATGTTACGAAATATTTACAAAAAGGTAAAAGTTTGGTATATTGAAGTTTGGCATATCTTGAAAAAAGAAATGTCAGAATATTTGAATTAAATTTACTTATAGATAGAATATAACTGAGCGGATTTTATGGACGGGCAATGAAATGAACTATAACATAAGCACATCTGGTCAGGATAAATTGTTGATCATTTATATAATGTTTAGAATAGATTGAGGTAGAATAATTATGAAAAATAATAATAAAAACATGCATCTTTTTGCAATTGCAGCTCTTGCAGCAACTCTTATGGCAGGACAGGCTTCAGTTTCACCGGCTTATGCTGAGAGCACATCTGTGCAGTTAAGCAGTCTGATCCCGGATAACGTGACCGTAGAACAGCCAATGCCGCTTTCTGATATTTCACTTCCGGACAGTGAGTATGGAACACTTTCCTGGGTAGATTCATCCAGCGTGCCGTCTGAAAGGGTGCAGTCGTATGATGTCGTATTCAAACCATACGATTCTTCTGTGTTGTCAAAAATTTCCGGATGGGATGGAGAATCTGACGCAATTTACAGCACTGTGACAGTGGTTGTAAGTGGAATGGAATCAAATTCAGAGGAATCTGATGAGTGGAATGAAGATTCTTCGGAGAATTATGACGGAAATTATAACGATTCCGAAACAGAAAATGACGAAAATCAGGATAATTATGACGAAAACCAGGATTCTTCCGACGCAAATGAGGGGCAGAAGGAAGATTCAGCAGAGGATGACCAGAAAGCAGCACCAGAAGTAACAGCAGCTCCGGCTGAAGAAGAAAGCTCTGAGAAAGAAGCAGAAATCACTGAGGAGCCGTCAGAAGAAGCTGATGGTGAGTCAGAAACAACCAAAACAGATACAAAGGAAGAGCAGAAATCCGAAGAAAACAACAAAACAGAAGATACTGCCGAAGAAGATGCGAAGGTCACTCCATCTGAAACACCGGAGGTAACTGAGACACCAGAAGTAACAGAAACACCGGAGGTAACTGAGACACCAGAAGTAACAGAAACACCGGAAACAACCGAGACACCAGAGGCAACAGTGACTCCGGAAGCTGACAAGGACAATATCTTTGATGGTGCAGACAAGGATATCAAAGAGGATAACCGTTCTACAGATTTTGAGGAAGATCTGACTGATGCTCAGAAGGCAGCACTTGCTGAAGAAAATCACAGTGCAAATGGAATTACCGTATCAGGAATCGACCTGCCGTACTATGTTCAGTTCCGTGTTGCCAGTGGAGATGATTATGAATTTACCAATGAATCTGAGGCAAATGTCTTCCAGTCCTACGAGTTTGAACTGTGGGATCTCAAGAATGATACAGAATATGAGGTTCCGGATGGAGAATACGTCAGTGTGACAGTTCCGGTTAAAGCCGGCTACAGCTATACGATCGAACATCTTCTGGACAGCGGAGCAATGGAAACAATTGTGCCGAGTGTAGATGGAAGTACCATGATTTTCAGCACACATTCTTTCAGTCCGTTTGGAATTGCAGGAAGTAAGACACTGGTTGGTGAGGAAATTGAGGAAGATGGCTACGACACAGCAGTAGTGACAGAAACTCCGGATGCTGCCGGTTCAGCGGATCTCACACCAGTAGCAGATGATACAAATGATTCAGCAGCCGCTGATACAGCAGATACAACTACGACTACAGACAGTTCAGCAGCAGATACCACGAATACAGAAGTTACATCTGCACCGGAGGACAGTACTGCACAGACTTCTTCAGATTCTTCTGACGAAGATGAGAACAGTGAGGAAGATAACAGTAGTTCTGTTAAAGCGGTACATACAGGAGATCCGACCAACATTCTTCCATTTGTGATCCTTGCAATTGCAGCAGCAGCTATCGTTGGTGTGATCGTTTATCTGAGAAAAAGAAAAAAATAATAAATAAATCCGAGGGAATATACAGGTGATCCTTTCATATAATCTATATGGGAGGGTTGCCTGCATGAAAATAAAAGCAGTACTCAGATCTTTGTTTCTGGCGTATGCGCTGACAGGAATATGTCTTTTGCTTCTTGCATTTCTTGTATTCCAGATGGATATCGGGACAGGTCCGGTCACGGTTGGGATTATCGTGATTTATGTGATCTCCTGCATGGCTGGTGGATTTCTGGCGGGAAAGATCACCAGGAGAGAGAAATACCGCTGGGGCGCCCTGGTAGGTCTCTCTTATTTCATACTTTTGGGAACTGTTTCTTTTATCGTGAGCGGAAGCTGGGATATGAGCCCGGGACATATGATAACAACGCTTTGTATGTGCCTTGGAGGAGGTACTCTTGGAGGCATGCTATCTTAAGAAAAAAATGCTTTTAATTGAGCAGGATTTATGCTATACTATGCCCAGATAACTATACATAAGGAGGTATGATAATATGGAACATATCAAAACATTAAATACAAAGAATCTGCAGAACACAGTGAAAAAAGGTGGATGTGGTGAATGTCAGACATCTTGCCAGTCTGCTTGCAAAACTTCCTGTACTGTAGGAAATCAGAGCTGCGAGAACAAATAAAGCAAGTTCAAAGCAATCAGTTAAGCAGCGGAGTGAAATCCGCTGCTTATTCTTATGATTAAAAAGTTTTTATAATGAAAGGATTTTCAGAGAGATGAGTCTGATTCACAGATATCAGAACAATGGATACAATATTGTTCTGGACATAAACAGTGGATGCATCCATCTGGTAGACCTGGTTACATACGAAGTGCTTCCATATATGGAAGAAGGATTGAACGCAGAGGAAATTGTTTCCAAATTAAAGGATCGTTTCCCGGAAGAAGATATCCGTACTTCTGTTTCCGAGTGCGAGAAACTTAAGGAGCAGGGAATGCTCTTTACCAGAGATGCATATGAGAATGTAATAGAAGAATTTACCAAGAATCGACAGACCGTAGTTAAGGCTCTGTGCCTGCACATTGCCCATGACTGTAATCTGGCCTGTCGATATTGTTTTGCCGAAGAAGGAGAATATCACGGAAGACGTGCGCTGATGTCCTTCGAGGTTGGAAAGAAAGCACTGGATTTCCTGATCGCAAATTCCGGTTCAAGAAGAAACCTGGAAGTTGATTTCTTTGGCGGTGAGCCGCTGATGAACTGGCAGGTGGTCAAGGACCTGGTTGCCTACGGAAGAGAACAGGAGAAACTTCATAATAAGAAGTTCCGTTTCACACTTACCACGAATGGTGTCCTTCTCAACGACGAAGTGATGGAGTTCTGTAACCGTGAGATGGGAAATGTTGTTCTCAGCGTAGATGGCCGTAAGGAAGTCCATGACTTCATGCGTCCGTTCCGCAAGGGAGCCGGAAGCTATGACCTGGTCATTCCGAAATTTCAGAAATTCGCAGAATCCAGAAATCAGGACAAGTATTATGTAAGAGGTACTTTTACTCATCATAATCTTGATTTCTCCAATGACGTTCTGCATCTGGCAGATCTCGGATTCAAGCAGATCTCTGTAGAGCCTGTAGTTGCGGCTGACACAGAGGATTATGCGATCAGAGAAGAAGATATCCCGCAGATCAAGGAAGAATATGATAAACTGGCAAAGGAAATGATCGCCAGGGAAAAGGCCGGCAAGGGCTTCAATTTCTTCCACTTTATGATCGACCTTACCGGTGGTCCTTGTGTGTACAAGCGTCTGTCCGGATGTGGTTCAGGAACCGAATATCTGGCGGTAACTCCGTGGGGTGATTTTTATCCATGTCATCAGTTTGTTGGTGAGGAACAGTTCCTTATGGGAAATGTGGACGAGGGAATCACAAGACCGGAGATCCGCTGCGATTTCAGCAAATGTAATGTATATACAAAGGAATCCTGCAAGGACTGCTTTGCAAGATTTTACTGCAGTGGCGGATGTGCTGCCAATGCTTATCATTTCCAGAAAGATATTAATGGCAATTATGATATCGGATGCGAACTTCAGCGTAAGAGAGTGGAGTGCGCGATCATGATAAAGGCCGCATTAGCGGAATAAAATAATTCAGGAAAGGAAAGAACGATGAAGAAAAACAGAGCAATCGTTGTGCTGCTCCTGACCGCCATTATCACAGTCTTTCTGTGTTACACGGCTGGGATTGGCCTCGGACCAACAGGAACCGGTGCAGCAAAGAACATCAAGACCGGTCTGGACCTGTCAGGTGGTGTCAGCATTACCTATCAGGCAAAAGACAGCAACCCAAGTGCTGAAGACATGTCAGATACTGTATACAAGCTCCAGAAGCGTGTAGAACAGTACAGTACAGAAGCACAGGTGTACAAAGAAGGAAGCGACCGTATCGCAGTAGAAATCCCAGGAGTAACAGATGCAGACCAGATCCTCAATGATCTTGGTAAACCTGGTTCTCTGTGTTTTATCACACAGACAGACGATGACGGTAATGCAAACTTCTCAAGCACAGGAAGCGGTTATGCGCTTGCAAGAAGTCTGGATGAGATCCGCGAAGCAGGATCAGTAGTACTGGAAGGTACAGATGTGAAGGATGCCCAGGGAGGCGCTTTCCAGTCTGACAAAAACAGTTCCAGAGAATATGCTGTCAGCCTGACTCTTACAGATGAAGGTAAGACGAAATTTGCAGAAGCAACAGAAGCAAATGTCGGAAAACAGATTGCAATCGTTTATGATAACCAGATCTTAAGTGCTCCGAAGGTAAATGAAGCAATCACCGGAGGACAGGCACAGATCACCGGTATGTCAGGTGTAGAAGAAGCACAGAATCTTGCTTCCTATATCCGCATCGGTTCTCTGAGTATCGAACTTGAAGAACTCCGTTCCAGCGTAGTAGCAGCACAGCTTGGTGAGGAAGCAATTTCCACCAGCGTTATGGCAGGTTTGATCGGACTTGTGATCGTCATCATCTTTATGATCCTGATGTATCGTGTTCCTGGTGTGGTTGCAGGTGTAGCACTGGTTCTGTATACAGCGATCGTGCTGATCACACTGAATGCATTTGATATTACACTTACTCTTCCAGGTATCGCGGGTATCATCCTTGGTATCGGTATGGCGGTGGATGCCAACGTTATCATTTACGCACGTATCCAGGAGGAGATCGCAGCAGGAAGCTCCGTGAGAACTTCCATCAAAGCAGGTTTTGCCAAAGCGTTCAGCGCAATCCTTGATGGTAATGTTACAACTCTGATCGCGTCACTGGTCCTGATGTGGTTAGGTTCCGGTACGGTTAAGGGATTTGCATACACACTGGCTATTGGTATCGTAGTTTCTATGTTTACCGCACTGGTTGTGTCAAGACTGATCGTAAATGCACTGTATGCAGTAGGTGTCCGTGATCCGAAATTCTACGGAAGTGCAAAACAGCGTAAATTTGTTGATTTTGTTGGAAAGCGTAAAGTATTTTTCATTATTTCCATTATCCTGATCCTGAGCGGTCCGGTTGCAATGGTGGTTCATCATCAGACTGGCGGAACAGCATTAAACTATGCACTTGACTTCTCCGGTGGTACAGCTACAACAGTAACATTCAACGAAGATATGGATATCAAGCAGATCGATTCTGAAGTTACACCAGTTGTAGAAGAGGTTACAGGAGACAAGAATGTACAGCCGACCAAGGTATCTGGAACAAATCAGGTAGTGATCAAGACACGTACTCTGTCACAGGAAGAACGTGAGAAACTGGATCAGGCTCTGGTTGAGAACTTCGATGTAGATGACAGCCTGATTACAACAGAAAGTATTTCTGCTACTGTAAGTTCTGAGATGAGAAGAGATGCGATCGTTGCAGTTCTTGTTGCAACACTCTGCATGCTGGTATACATCTGGTTCCGTTTCAAGGATATCCGTTTTGCGAGCAGTGCGGTCCTTGCACTTCTCCATGACGTTCTGGTTGTTCTTGCATTCTATGCGATCTCCAGAATTTCTGTAGGTAATACCTTTATTGCCTGCATGCTGACAATCGTTGGTTATTCTATTAACGCAACGATCGTCATCTTTGACCGAATCCGTGAGAACATGCATGGAAGAAAGAATCCGGATAATCTGGAGCAGATCGTAAACGATAGTATCACACAGACACTGACAAGAAGTATTTATACTTCCTTTACAACCTTCGTAATGGTTGCAGTACTGTACATCCTTGGAGTATCCTCCATCCGTGAGTTTGCAGCTCCTCTGATGGCAGGTGTGATCTGCGGTGCATATTCTTCTGTATGCATTACAGGTGCACTGTGGCTGGTAATGAAGCGCCGCCAGGGCAAAGCCGTGGCACAGGCAGCGCTGGCTGGCAAGACAGCAGGTTCCAGCAAATCTTCTGCAAAACAGCCGACCAATACAGCGCAGAACAATCAGCCTTCCAAGAAGGATAAGAATCAGCCGAAGAAGAAAAACCGCAAGAGAGTTGCAGAACGTCTCGCAGCTCAGGAAGCAGCGGCAAAAGAAGCGGCAGATAACGAAAACAAAACAGAATAATCAATAAATAAACCATATTCCCGGGCAGGATATCTGTTCCGGGAATATGTATTTTATGGAAGAAGACACAGGGAGAAAGAACTATGGAAAAATGGGTAGTCTGCGCGAAACGTGCAGATTTTCAGAAGATCAGCCAGGAATTCGGGATCGATCCGGTGATCGCAAGACTGATCAGGAACAGGGATGTAGAAGGAACAGAAAATATCCGTTCCTATCTTTATGGGACATTAAAGGAACTTCCATCACCGTGGCTTTTGAAAGACATGGACAAAGCAGTGGAGATCCTTCAGGAAAAAATAAAAGGACACAGAAAAATCAGGATTATCGGGGATTATGATATAGACGGCGTTACCTCGACCTGCATTCTGCTCAAAGGATTCCAGAGACTGGGGGCGGATGCGGACACCTATATTCCGGACAGGATCAAAGATGGATATGGAATCCATGAACAGCTTATCCAGAAAGCAGTGGAGGATGGGATTGATACGATCGTCACCTGTGATAATGGAATTGCAGCTTCGGCAGAGATCGCGGATGCAAAGGAACGTGGCCTGACGGTAGTTATCACTGACCACCATGACATTCCATTCCAAGAGACAGAAAATGGAAAAGAATGGATCATACCGCCGGCAGATGCAGTGATCAATCCGAAACAGGCAGACTGTGCGTATCCGAACAAAAACCTCTGCGGGGCAGTCGTTGCATGGAAACTGATCTGGGCATTATATGAAAAAAATGGAATCTCACAAAGTGAAGTTCTGGATTTTACAGAACTGGCAGCTGTTGCGACCGTTGGCGATGTCATGGATCTGCAGGGAGAAAACAGGATCATCGTAAAAGAAGGTCTGAGACAGCTTTCGGCGACACATACACCGGGACTTCGGGCACTGATCCGTGCGAATAATCTGGATGGTGCGGAGATCACGGCATATCATGTAGGTTTTGTGCTTGGACCATGCATCAATGCCAGCGGACGTCTTGACACGGCTGCGAGGTCACTGGAACTTCTCTGCGAAACAAACGAAGAAAAGGCAGCAGAGCTGGCGGGAGATCTTCTTGCCCTGAACCAGAGCAGAAAGGCAATGACAGAAAAAGGAAAAGAAGAAGCCATCCGCCTGATCGAAGAGACGGGCTTAAATGAGGATCGTGTGCTGGTGGTCTATCTTCCGGACTGTCACGAAAGTCTTGCAGGTATCATTGCGGGCAGGATCCGTGAAAAGTATCATAAACCGGTCTTTGTTCTCACAAAGGGTGAAAACTCTGTCAAGGGAAGCGGCCGTTCCATAGAAGCGTATTCAATGTACGAAGAAATGGTCAAATGCGGAGATCTTCTGATCCAGTTTGGCGGACATCCGATGGCAGCAGGACTTTCTATCGAAGAAAAAAATGTTGAACTGTTCCGAAAACAGCTGAATGCAAACTGTACTCTGACAGAAGAAGAACTCCGTCCAAAGATCGTGATCGATGTACCAATGCCGGTTTCTTATCTTTCCAGGGAACTTACAGAGCAGTTAAAAATTCTGGAGCCGTTTGGCAAAGGAAACACCAAGCCGATTTTTGCACAAAAGGGGTTACGAGTTTTAAACTTAAGGATTTTTGGGAAGAATCAGAATGTGGCAAAGATGAAACTGGAGGATCAGACCGGCATGCAGATGGATGCGGTATACTTCGGAGAAGCGGAGAAATTTGCGGATTTTGTACGGCAGCAGGAGGAGATTTCCGTGACATATTACCCGGAGATCAATGTATATCAGGGACGTGAAACCCTGCAGGTTGTCATTCGCAACTACTGTTAAAAGTCGAAAATCCCTGTATTTTCACGACTCTTGTCGGGTTAGACATTGATTCCATCAAAAAAAAGTGATATACTGATTACCTAGATTTATACAAAAAGTCGGAGGTACGCATATATGAAAAGAGTAGAGGATTATGTAAGAAGCATTCCGGATTTTCCGGAACCGGGCATTATTTTTCGTGATATAACAAGTGTTCTTCAGGATGCGGATGGTTTACAGCTTGCAATTGATTCCATGCAGGCCTGTCTTAAGGATACAGAGGTAGATGTGATCGCAGGAACAGAATCCAGAGGATTTATCTTTGGCGTGCCGATTGCATACAATCTTCACAAACCATTTGTACCGATCCGTAAGAAGGGCAAACTTCCGTGCGAAACTGTCTCACAGAGCTATGATCTGGAATATGGCAGTGCCACGATCGAGATGCATAAGGATTCCATCAAACCAGGACAGAAGGTTGCAATCGTAGATGACCTGATCGCAACAGGCGGTACTATCGAAGCTGCGATCAAACTGGTAGAGGAACTTGGCGGCGAAGTAGTCAAGGTTGTTTTCCTTATGGAACTTGCCGGACTGAAAGGCAGAGAAAAACTTGCAGGCTATGATGTAGCTTCTGTCATCAAATACGATGGCAAATAATGTAGAAGTAACCCGATAAGAAGCACAGATACAAAATCTAAACGATGGCAGGCAGGTGGGAGAGAATGGCAGAGAAGAAACAAAATGCACAGCCTGAGAAGAATCTGGATCAGGTAGAAAAAGAAAAACTGGAATCTGTAAAACGGGCAGATGCGGCAGTAAAATCCATGAATGATTTTACAAGCCCGGAAGTCTTATACGATGAGCTGATCTCCAGCGTAAAGAAATATCATCCTTCTACGGATATTTCTATGATAGAGAAGGCATACGAAGTTGCAAGAGAGGCACATAAGGATCAGAAGCGAAAGTCAGGAGAGCCGTATATCATTCATCCGCTGTGCGTTGCGATCATCCTTGCCGATCTCGAACTGGACAAGGAAACAATTGTTGCAGGTCTTCTTCATGATTCTGTAGAAGATACCTGGATGACCTGCGAGGAACTGGAGAAGGAATTTGGCGCAGAGGTTGCGCTTCTTGTAGATGGTGTAACAAAACTGGGACAGTTGAGCTATTCCTCGGACAAGGTAGAACAGCAGGCAGAGAACCTTCGTAAGATGTTTCTTGCCATGGCAAAGGATATCCGTGTAATCCTGATCAAACTTGCTGACCGACTTCATAATATGCGTACCCTGCAGTATATGAGACCGGAGAAACAGCAGGAAAAGGCAAGAGAGACCATGGACATCTATGCACCGATCGCCATGCGTCTTGGTATTTCCAAGATCAAGGTGGAGCTGGATGACCTGTCACTGAAATATCTCAAACCGGATGTATATTATGATCTTGTGGACAAGGTCGCTCTTCGTAAGAGTGAACGCCAGAAATTTGTCAATAATATCGTAAGCCAGGTCAAGCAGCATATGGACGATGCCGGAATCAAGGCACAGGTGGATGGAAGAATCAAGCATTTCTTCAGTATTTACAAGAAGATGGTCAATCAGGACAAGACGATCGATCAGATTTATGATCTGTTTGCAGTCCGTATTCTGGTAGATACAGTCAAGGACTGTTATGCAGCCCTTGGCGTCATCCATGAGATGTACAAACCGATCCCGGGCAGATTCAAGGATTACATTGCCATGCCGAAGCCAAATATGTACCAGTCCCTGCATACCACACTGATCGGACCAAATGGACAGCCATTTGAGATCCAGATCCGTACTTTCGAAATGCACAAGACAGCAGAATATGGTATCGCTGCACACTGGAAATATAAGGAATCTTCCGATGGCAAACTGCCGGTAGATAAGCGCGAGGAGGAGAAGCTGAACTGGCTCCGTCAGATCCTTGAATGGCAGAAGGACATGTCCGATAACAGGGAGTTCATGAGCCTTCTCAAGAATGACCTGGACCTTTTTGCGGACAGTGTTTACTGCTTTACTCCGCAGGGAGATGTCAAGACTCTGCCAAATGGTTCCACACCGATCGATTTTGCGTACAGTGTACACAGTGCGGTAGGAAACCGTATGGTAGGTGCGAGAGTAAACGGCAAGCTTGTCCCGATCGAGTATCAGATCAAGAATGGTGACCGTATTGAGATCATCACTTCGATGAATTCCCAGGGACCGAGCCGTGACTGGCTCAAGATCGTCAAGAGTACACAGGCAAAGAACAAGATCAATCAGTGGTTCAAGAAAGAACTTAAAGAAGACAATATCCTCAAGGGCAAGGAAATGCTGACACAGTATGCGAAGTCCAAGGGATATAAGATCAGTAATTATACCAAATCACAGTTTCTGGAATCCGTTATGCGCAAGTATGGTTTCCGTGACTGGGATTCTGTGCTGGCAGCAATCGGACATGGCGGACTTAAGGAAGGCCAGGTCTTCAATAAACTACTGGAAGCTTATGAGAAGGAAAATCAGAAGCATCTTACTGATGAGCAGGTCCTTGAGGCGGCCGGTGAACAGCAGGAGAAGCTTCATATAACCAAGAACAAGGGCGGAATCGTAGTAAAGGGTATCCATGATGTTGCAGTCCGTTTTTCCAAGTGCTGCAGTCCGATCCCGGGAGATGAGATCGTAGGTTTTGTCACAAGAGGACGTGGAATCACGATCCACAGGACGGACTGTGTAAACGTTCTGAACATGTCAGAGACAGACCGTTCCCGTCTGATCGAGGCTGAATGGCAGCCGACAGAGAACAAGAGCTCTGAAAAATATATGGCAGATATTCAGGTATTTGCAAATAACCGTACAGGTCTTCTGGTAGACCTTTCTAAAGTGTTCACAGAACGTAAGATTGATATGCGAACGATCAACAGTCGTACCAACAAGCAGGAGAAAGCCACGATCTCTATCAGCTTTGAGATCGGAAGCAAGGAAGAACTGGCGTCTCTCATTGAGAAACTCCGTCAGATCGAGAGCGTACTTGATGTAGAACGTGGAACTCCAGGCTGATGAACGATATATAGGAGAAAGAGTGCATGAAAAAACTGGAATTACAAAAATGCATTGTCGGAAGTGTATACACAAACTGCTACTTCCTCAAAAATAAAGAAAATGGTGAACTGCTGATCGTGGATCCGGGAGATGCGGCGGATACGATCGAGCGCAAAGTTTCCGAGATGCAGGGCAAGCCTGTCGGAATCCTTCTGACGCATGGTCATTTTGATCATATCATGGCAGCAGATGAGGTAAGAAAGAAATACAATATTCCAATCTATGCAAGTGAAAAAGAAGAGACAACACTTCTGAATCCGAAGGTGAATCTGTCAGTGTTTGGTCATGGAAGCTGTACACTGGATGCGGATGTTTATCTTAAGGATCTTCAGACCGTAGAACTGGCCGGATTTTCAGTACAGATGATCGAGACACCGGGACATACTGTTGGAAGCTGCTGTTATTATCTCAAGGATGAGGGTGTGCTTTTCAGTGGCGACACCGTATTTCAGGGATCAGTAGGAAGAACGGATTTTCCGGAGGGCAGCACAGCAGCAATCGTCAGAAGCCTTCATCGTCTTCTGGATGCACTGCCAGATGAGACAGAGGTATATCCGGGGCATGATGCATCGACAACAATCGGTTATGAAAAGAGGTACAATCCATTTGTATAAGATTGATATACTTTTTCTTGATAAAGAATTTGAACATGATATTTATGAACTGATCCGTGCTTTTTATCCAGGAAGTGAGATCACTTCTTCCTATGATGAGAGAAAGGAAGGCTGTGATCTTTATTTCCGGATCGAAAAGCAGGATGAGTCCTGCATGATCCGCTATGAGGACCATGAGAACAAAGGTGTGACAAGTGCAGAATTTGTAGAAGGGCAGTCTTCGGATGCCCTTGTTTCTTGTTCGGCGTCAGAAGATGCTGATGCGAAAGAACAGGCACATGCAATCCGTAAAGAACGCAAGGACATCGTGAAACTGGCACTGTACAAGTTATTGGTCAGCCTGACGGGCAAAACCCTTCCATGGGGAAACCTGACCGGGATCCGTCCGGCGAAGCTGGCAATGGGACTTATTGAGTCCGGAATGAAAAACACAGAAGCAGCGCAGGAAATGAGAGAGCGCTACATGGTCAGCCCCCAGAAAACTGCACTGGCGATCACGATCGCAAACAGAGAGCGGGAAATCCTGAAGGACATTGATTATGAGAATGGTTACAGCCTTTATGTCGGAATCCCGTTCTGCCCGAGTATCTGCCTTTACTGTTCTTTCAGCTCTTATCCGCTGAAACAGTGGAAGGACAGGGTAGATCTGTATCTTGAGGCTTTGTGTAAAGAAATCAAAGCTGTCTCTGAGATTATGAGACAAAAGGGTAAAAAACTGGACACTGTCTACATCGGAGGCGGAACACCGACTACTCTGGAACCAGAACAGCTGAAAGTCCTGTTTGATTCCCTTATGGAACATTTTGACTGCGAGCACCTTGTGGAATTTACGATCGAGGCAGGAAGACCGGACAGTATCACCAGAGAAAAACTGATGATGATCCGAAATTACCCTGTCACGAGGATTTCTGTAAATCCACAGACTATGAACCAGGAGACACTGGATATCATCGGACGCAGACATACGGTACAGGAAACAGAGCAGGCGTTTAAACTTGCAAGAGAGTGTGGCTTTGATAATATCAATATGGACCTGATCGTGGGACTTCCAGGTGAGGACAAAGCGATGGTGGAGCATACATTAGAGGAAGTCAGACGGCTTGCACCTGACAGCCTGACGGTACATTCCCTGGCGGTAAAGAGAGCAGCGCGCCTGAATATGTTCAAAGACAAATATCAGGAAATGACGTTTGAGAACAACCAGGAGATCATGGATATGACCATGAAAACAGCCTATGAAATGGAAATGGGACCTTATTATCTGTACAGACAGAAGAATATGAAGGGTAATTTTGAAAATGTAGGCTATGCAAAGGTTGACAAAGCCGGGATTTACAATATACTAATTATGGAAGAAAAACAGCCGATCATTGCCCTTGGCGCAGGCGGCTCATCCAAACTGGTCTTTGACCATGGCAGACGCATCGAGCGTGCAGAGAATGTCAAAGACGTAACTAATTATATTTCCCGTATCGATGAAATGATAGAAAGAAAACGTGCAGGAATACAGAAATGGCTCTAGGCAGGAGGTATATACGTTGGAAATGACACAAGAAGAAGAGATAAAGTCCCCGGACAGGCTTCTGGAATTTGATCTGTCTGCCGAACTGAATCACGGAATTGCGGTCAGTAATCTTGCGTATGCGGTAGCGAAGGAGCTGGGGCAGGATGAGGAGTTCTGTTATCAGCTTGCCATTGCAGGAATACTTCATGATATTGGCAAACTGAAACTTACAGGATACATTAACGGACAGGAAAACGATCCGCTTCTGATTGAGGAACTGAAATATGTCAGGATGCATTCGACACTTGGTTATGAAGAACTGAAAGATCAGGATTATTCGGAAACAGTTCTTCAGAGTATCCTTTATCACCATGAGAATTATGACGGAAGTGGATATCCATCCAATCTGTCCGGTGACAGTATTCCCCTGGGCGCCAGGATCCTGAGAGTCTGTGATGTATATGCAGCACTGATCTCAGACAGACCTTACCGCAAGGCATTTGATGTAAGCAGTGTGATAGAGCTGATGATCGATGAGATCAAAAACTTTGATATGGAAGTTTTTCTTGCATTTCAGAGAGTGGTACATGATAACAAATAACAGGAGGACAGCATGGCATTAAAGAAAAAACCGGTAACCGGTATGAAAGATATTTTACCAAAGGAAATGGAGATCCGTAATTATGTGATGAACATGATCCGTGAAACTTACGGCAAATTCGGATTTACAGCAATTGAGACTCCGTGCGTGGAGCACATCGAGAATCTCAGCAGCAAACAGGGTGGGGAAAATGAGAAACTGATCTTCAAGATCCTCAAACGTGGAGAAAAACTGAAACTTGATACAGCAGAGTGTGAGGCAGATCTGGTAGACTCCGGACTTCGTTATGACCTGACTGTACCGCTTTCCAGATATTATTCCAACAATGCCAGCCAGCTTCCGGCACCATTCAAGGCACTGCAGATGGGAAATGTATGGAGAGCAGACCGTCCGCAGAGAGGCCGTTTCCGTCAGTTCATGCAGTGTGACATCGATATTCTTGGTGAGTCCACATACCTTGCAGAGATCGAGCTGGTCATGGCGACTACCACACTGCTTGGCAAACTGGATTTCCATAACTTCACGATCCGTATCAACGACAGAAAGATCCTCAAGGCTATGGCACAGTACAGCGGCTTCCCGGAAGAAAGCTTTGATACTGTATTTATCATTCTTGACAAGATGGACAAGATCGGTCTTGAAGGCGTAGCAGAAGAACTCGAAAAAGAAGGCTTCAGCAAAGAAAGCATTGATACATACCTTGGTATGTTCAAAGAAATTACTTCTGACATTGAGGGCGTACGCTACTGCAAGGAGAAACTGAGAGATGTCCTTAATCCGAAGGTTGCAGAAGATCTGGAAACTATCATCACAGCAGTAGATTCTGTAAAGAACGCAGATTTCAAGATCTCCTTCGATCCGACTCTGGTTCGTGGAATGTCTTACTACACAGGTCCAATCTTTGAGATCGCAATGGATGAATTTGGCGGCTCTGTCGGCGGCGGCGGACGTTATGATGAGATGATCGGTAAATTTACAGGTCAGAATACATCTGCATGTGGATTTTCCATCGGATTTGAGAGAATCGTTATGCTGCTTCTGGAGAGAGGATATGAGATCCCGACAAGCGCAGCCAAGAAAGCATATCTGATCGAGAAAAACATGCCGGCAGACAAACTTCTTCCAATTCTGAAACAGGCAGAAGAAGAGCGTAAGAACGGCGTTCAGGTCAATATTTCTATCATGAAGAAAAACAAGAAATTCCAGAAGGAACAGATGACCGCAGAAGGATATACAGAATTTGTAGAATTCTTTAATAAATAATATAAATGCTTCAAAAGGAGAAAAATCATGGCTGAAAGTATGAAAGGTCTGCACAGGACATGCCGATGTGCAGAAGTAACAAACGATATGGTCGGCAGCAAAGTAACTCTGATGGGATGGGTTCAGAAGGCCCGCAACAAAGGTGGACTTGTCTTTGTTGATCTTCGTGACCGTTCCGGAATCATGCAGGTTATTTTTGAAAATGGCGGCATTGATGAAGAGGGATTCGAAAAAGCCGGCAAACTGAGAAGTGAGTTTGTGATCGCAGTTACAGGTACTGTTGAGAACCGTGGCGGCGCTGTAAATGAAAACCTTGCTACAGGTGCACTCGAACTTCGTGCAGAATCCTTAAGAATCCTGGCAGAGTCCGATGTTCCGCCTTTCCCGATCGAGGAAAACAGCAAGACAAAAGACGAGATCCGTCTGAAATACCGTTACCTTGACCTGAGAAGACCGGACCTTCAGAGAAATCTGATGATGAAGAGCAAAGTTATGATGCTCACCCGTAAATTCTTCACAGACGAAGGATTCCTTGAAGTTGAGACACCAATGCTTGGTAAGAGTACACCGGAAGGTGCAAGAGATTACCTTGTTCCGTCCAGAATCCATCCAGGTTCTTTCTACGGACTTCCACAGTCTCCGCAGCTTTACAAACAGCTTCTGATGTGCTCTGGATATGACCGTTATATCCAGATCGCACGCTGCTTCCGTGATGAGGACCTTCGTGCGGACCGTCAGCCGGAATTTACGCAGATCGATATGGAGCTTTCTTTCGTAGATGTTGATGATGTCATCGACGTAAATGAGAGATTCCTTGCATACCTGTTCAAAGAAGTTCTTGATGTAGATGTTAAACTTCCGATCCAGAGAATCACCTGGCAGGAAGCTATGGACCGTTTCGGTTCTGACAAGCCGGATATGCGTTTTGGAATGGAACTGCATGACGTAAGCGAAGTAGTTAAGGATTGCGGATTTGTAGTATTCAAGGGTGCTCTTGAGGCAGGCGGAAGTGTTCGTGGTATCAACGCAGAAGGCCAGGGCAGCATGCCGCGTAAGAAGATCGACAAACTCGTTGAGTTTGCAAAGACTTATGGTGCAAAAGGTCTTGCTTACATCGCGATCGCAGAAGACGGCACCCGCAAATCTTCTTTCGCCAAATTTATGACAGAAGAAGAGATGGATGCACTTGTTCAGGCTATGGAAGGTAAGCCGGGGGACCTGCTTCTCTTTGCAGCAGACAAGAACAAAGTTGTATATGATGTTCTCGGAGCTCTCCGTGTAGAACTTGCAAAACAGATGGATCTTCTTGATAAGAATGAATATCGTTTCGTATGGGTAACAGAGTTCCCGCTTCTTGAGTGGAACGAAGAAGAAAACCGTTACACAGCAATGCACCATCCATTCACCATGCTGATGGATGAAGATATCCCGCTGATCGAGAGCGGAGATCTTGGAAAGATCCGTGCAAAAGCATACGATATCGTACTGAATGGTAACGAGATCGGTGGTGGTAGTGTTCGAATCCACCAGAATGATATCCAGGAGAAGATGTTTGAGATGCTTGGCTTCACCAAAGAAGCTGCTTATGAACAGTTCGGATTCCTCCTGAATGCATTCAAATACGGAGTTCCGCCTCACGCTGGACTGGCTTACGGACTTGACCGTCTCGTAATGCTGATGGCAAAAGTTGACAGCATCCGTGACGTCATCGCTTTCCCGAAGGTAAAAGATGCTTCCTGCCTGATGACAGAATCGCCGAGCAGAGTAAGCGAGCAGCAGCTTGAAGAACTTGGACTTGAGACAGCTCCGGAAGAAGCTGAATAATTAATTATATACAAAAACTCCCGCCAGCCTGTGATATAAAGGTCTGGCAGGAGTTTTTTGATCTGGAGAAGGACGAAAGTTTATTCTTCGTAGGAACTGTCATCGGATGCAGTGTCATCTTCATAATTATCAGCATTTGCGTCATCATCCGAAAAATCGTAGCCGGAATCGAAATCTTCTTCATCGATATATTCGGAAGAATCAGACAGTGTTTCGTCAGATGGTTCGGAGTTACTTTCATCATTTGAAAGTTCGCTGTTTTCATCTGGGACGGGTGTGGTGCTGAGCGTTCCAAATATAGAATTTCCGATGGCTTCACTGTTTTCCAGGAGTTTCCAGGATGCACCGTCGTTGGTAAGATGAAAAGTAACAGAAGAAGTGACGGTGTCTGTGTTTTCCTTAATGCTGTTAAGGAGAAGTTCCAGAGAATGCTCATATCTTTTGGAAGAACCATCAATGACGGCATCAACAGAGGAGAGATAAGTATCCCGGCTGCTCTGATAATCAGAAAGTATGGATGCACTGTCAAAAGTTGTAATTTCTGTAGTTACGACAGCATTGTAACTTTGAATATTGCAACTGGTGATCTGATAATCAAGAGTTTTGTGAACCTGATCGACAAGAGCTGATGCAATGGAATTCTTGGCAGAATCTGAAGTGTTCAAAAGACTTTCCAGACCAAGATAATTTCCCATTTGTTTAGAATCCATGGTTTTGAGGGTATCTAAATAGACGGACAGTGTTTCTTCTGGAGACATGAGATCACTGTCGGACAGATAAGTCATAAGACCGCCGACAAGATCATTTTCCAGAGAATGGGTCCGTATGATCTCCCATTCCTGTTTGGAAGTACCCTTGTCTGTGAGCCTGATGGTACATTCCGTTTCCATAGTTTCATAGTGATTCTGCTTCAACAGATCATCAAGGATCAGATAACGGTCCTCCATGGAAGTTGTAGTTTCTTCGGTGTCTGCTGAATCAGAACTGGCTGCCTTGAGGATTGCTGCTTTGAGGGAAGCTTCGGCGTAATCGGAAGCTAAGGTCTGAGCATCTATGGTAGTCAGCTTTATCTTTGCTGTGGCTTCTTTTTTATCTTCGTCGACGTCAAGATCAAGAATTTGATAATCAAAATCCTGAAAGAAGAGAGAAAAAACTTCTTCTACTTCCTGGGAAAGAGAAGTTTCCGTCGTTGCGTCGGGGAACAGTTCTTTATAGGATACATATTTCTGGGCAGTATCGGAGTCCAGATTCTTGAGGAGATTCAGTTCGTTGCTGATCACTGTTTTTACATCGGTTTTATCGAGGTGGGAACAGCCGCCAAAACAGACAACTGCAAGGATAAAAACGAAAAGAGAGATCAGATTTTTGGCAATCTTCATAAGTATCTTTCCTTTCAAAAAAATATTCTTATACATTTTACCAAAAATCAGCTCAAAAGTCAAAAAAATGGATATTTTACTCTGTTTTTGGAAAGAAAACGTGAAAAAAATGTGAAAATCTTAATGATTTTGTGGAAGACTTTCTTTTTTGGAAACAATCTGCTATGATAGGTAAGATAAAAAAGTAGCTGTTACAGAATTGTAGCAGTAATCATGTAACATAAATTAAGAAACAAAAAACGACAGGAATATGTCAGAATGTCCGATGGCGAAGGGCTGTAAGGAGGAAACTTCATATTATGAAAAAAAGAATTCTGATCCTTTTGGGGATCCTGATAATAGGAGGAGGCGCAGCGGGAGTCTGCTGGAAAACAGGAGTGTTTGGACAGCAGGAAGTCAGCGGAGATGTTATATATGTAACACTGATCAGTGAGATCAATGGAGATGCTGCAGGTGTATCCAACAGATATGCAGGCACGGTAGAACCGCAGGAAACGGTTGAGGTGGAACTGGAGAGTGGAAGATCTGTCAAGGAAGTCCAGGTCAAGACAGGAGACCAGGTCAAAAAAGGACAGCTTTTGTTTGAATATGATCTCAGCAGTATTCAGGACAGCCTGGAGGAAGCGCAGCTGGAACTGGACCGTCTCAAGAATGAGGAGTCCAGCCTGAATGATCAGATTGCTACTCTCGAGAAAGAAAAGAAACAGGCATCTCAGGACAATCAGCTGTCTTATACAATTGAAATTGAGACAAACAAAATGAATCTCAAAAAAAATGAATATAATCAGAAAAGCAAGCAGGCAGAAATTGATAAACTGCAGAGCGCAACAGGTAATACTGAGGTGAGAAGTTCGATTGATGGTGTAATTCAGAAGATTGACACATCTAAATTATCAACAGATGATGGAGACAGTCTGGATGACAGTGCTAACGATATGTCTTCTTATTCTGATACAGGAAGTGGAAGCAGCAATGCATTTATTACGATTCTGAGTACTGGTTCGTACAGAGTCAAAGGAACTGTAAATGAACTGAATATCCAGAACATTGTAGAAGGAGAACCGGTAATTGTCCGGTCTCGTGTGGACAGCAGTCAGATCTGGCATGGGACCATGGGTACTATTGATAAGGACAGTGCAACTACCAACAGTAACAGCAACAGCTTCGGTATGATGGATGCAAGTGGAGATTCCCAGACTTCTTCAAGTACCTATCCATTTTATGTGAATCTTGATTCTTCTGACGGTCTCATGCTTGGACAGCATGTTTACATAGAAAATGACGAAGGACAGGAAGATCAGAAAGCAGGCCTGTGGCTGAGTGAAGTGTATATTTCAGATACAGATACTGACCAGCCGTATGTCTGGGCAATGGGTAAGGACAAGAAACTTGAGAAGCGCAGCGTGATTCTTGGACAGTATGATGAAGAACTGGGAGAATATGAGATCGCAGACGGACTTACGAAGGATGATTATATTGCTTACCCGGCAGAAAATCTCAAAGAGGGAATGGCAACGACCAAAAACAGAGAAGAAGCTGTTGAGTCAGATAATGTAGATATGGAGCCTGTTTCTGATATGAGTTCTGATGAACTTCCGGCAGATGATAATATGGATAGCATTGACTACGGGTATGACGGAACAGACGACACCATGATAAGTGATTACGATACGGGTGATATGACCGATGGCGATCTCCCGGACGAAGATCTGGTCCCGATACAGGATGATACGGAGGCAGAGTAATGATCTTGGAATTAAAAGGAATCTATAAGGATTACCAGCAGGGCAAAATGAGCGTTCCGGTACTGAAAGATATCAACTTTTCCATGGAAGAGGGCGAATATGTGGCAATCATGGGACCGTCCGGTTCAGGCAAGACAACACTTATGAATATCATAGGATGTCTTGACAAACCGACAAAGGGAGAATTTTTTCTGGATGGTCAGGAGATTGGAACCTGTTCCGAAAATGACATGTCAGATATCCGTCTGAACAAGATCGGTTTTGTTTTTCAGAGTTTTCATCTTCTTCCGAGGCAGTCAGCAGCAGCAAATGTGGAACTTCCGCTTAACTATGCCAAAGTTCCAAAGAAAGAACGCAGACAGAGAGCCCTCAAAGCACTGGATCGTGTAGGACTTGCTGATCGAGTTGACTTTAAGCCGAACCAGCTTTCCGGAGGACAGATGCAGAGAGTGGCGATCGCTAGGGCAATCGTAAACAGTCCGAAACTGCTTCTTGCAGATGAACCCACAGGAGCACTGGACAGTAAGTCCGGAGCACAGGTCATGGAGCTTTTTCAGAAGTTAAATGATGAGGGGGTAACAGTCCTGATGATCACGCATGATCCGGAAATCGCAGCACATGCGAAACGTGTAGTAACGATCCGTGACGGTGAACTCAGGGAAAAAGAGGTGAATTCATGAAGAAAAAAATCATCATAGGAGTTCTGATCGCTGCATTGATAGCGGGCGGTACTGCCGGTGGTGCAGTTTATTACAGAAAATCACATCAGAGTGAAGTGTCAGTTGTAAGTGTGGACAGCCTGGCGAGTCAGTATTATACGGATGACACCAGCCTGGAAGGAAATATCGCTACAAGTGCAGTTCAAAGTATTACCATAGACAAAGACATGATCGTTCAGGATGTTTATGTATCAAAAGGCGATACAGTAAAAAAAGGAGACAAACTGGTTTCTTTTGATATGACACTGGTGCAGATGGAACTCAAGATCGCGAAACTGAAGCAGGAACAGCAGGAACAAAATCTGGCAAAGGCACAGAAACGACTTGCGAGTCTTCAGAATGGAGGTCCTGTTGAGGAAAGCGATGCAGACAGTGATTCTCTGAATGCAGGCCAGCCATCGGACACAGATACAAGCAGCACCGGAGATGAGCTGGCTTCGGCTGGAAGTTCCCTGAACGGAGTTTATCTGGCAGCAGTAATGAATCCAATTCTGGCGGCAGCCATGCCGGAAAGCACAGCTTCGACCGAGGATTTTACGGATACGCAGCAGGAAGCTTCCTCTGAGGAAGCAGATACGAGCGCAGATGTGGATTTTGGTTCTGATGATACAGGGGAAGATGATACGGAACCTACGCCGATTCCTGAACAAACAGAAACACCGGAAGAGACACCGATACCAACACCAACGGAAACACCGGGAGCAGATCAGCCGCAGGACGATTTTGTGGATGATGTAAAAATTGTGGATATAGCACCAGGTGAGAATAAAGATAAACTGATGGATGGAGAATCACAGTTTGTGAAGATCCTGAATGATGAAACAGAACCTATTACCGGAACTGGTACAAAGGATGATCCGTTTGTGTTCCTGTGTGACTCGTCCGAAGGATATGTAGTTGCAAAAGGTTCTTTCCTTAACAAAATGGCACAGTTTAACAGTGACGGTACAAGAGATGCGGGAAAGACAGGATACTGGTATCAGCTGGAATTTCATCAGAATAATCAGGTGGCAGATTATCAGGACAGAAAGTCATCCTGTATTGGGTATTATCTCATTGATGGAAATCTTCTTGACAAACGTGTAGATAATGATTCGGAAATTGAATATACACTGGATGGTGCAAGTCAGTATGAGGATGAATTACCAGATGATGGTGGAGATTATGATAATGCGGATGATTCAGGAAACGCTTCAATTACCAGAGATGAAGCAATCAAAATCCAGAAATCAAGAATTCAGAGTCTGAGTCTGGATATTCGGGAAAGCAAACTGAATATCAGTAAACTGGAAAAGAAGGTTCAGAAAGAAACGATTTACAGCAGACTGGATGGAACTGTGGCAAAGGTTGGAGATTCCACAACTTCATCTTCTGATGGAAGCACTTTTATGACAGTTAAGAGCAAAGAAGGATACTATGTTAAAGGAACGGTAAGTGAACTGATGCTGGATCAGATAAAGGAAGGCACAGAATTGAAATGTTCCACTTCAAATGGTGACTTTAATGCAAAGGTGGCATACGTGTCCGAGTATCCTGTTTCGGGCGATTCTTCCTATTATGGAAGTGGGAATCCGAATGCTTCTTACTACGAATATACAGCTACTATAGAGGACAGTTCCGTTAAAGTATCAGATGACGACTGGCTTACGGTTATGATGGCAGGAAATGTGGTCAGCAATGGAATTGTTCTGGACAGAGCATTTGTCCGCACTGAAAATGGAGTCAGCTATGTCTACAAGGATGATAATGGTGTGCTGAAAAAACAGATTCTGAAAGTGGGAGGCAATGTAAACAGTGGATACAGTGTTCTCGTAACAGGAGGAATCACCAGAGAAGACAAAATTGCTTTTCCTTATGGCGATGATGTTGCAGATGGTGTCAAAACAAAAGAAGTTTCAGCAGACGAAATGTATGGCTACTAGGAAGGTGGGAATTTATGCTTGAAAATATCAGAATATCCATTCAGGGAATCTGGTCTCACAAAATGCGATCCTTTCTGACAATGCTTGGTATCATTATCGGTATTGCCTCCATTATTGCAATCGTTTCAACTTTGAAGGGAACAAATGAACAGATCAAGGAAGACCTGATCGGTGCGGGTAATAACACGGTTTCCATTACGCTTAATTATGGAGACAGTGCTTATGACCAGGATTACGGAATGAGTGATGGGAAAGCTGCACCGCTTCTTTCAGATGAACAGAAAGAAGAAGTACGGAAACTGGATCATGTAGAGAATGCGACATTTTTTTACAGTCGTTCTTATGCGAGCAACGTTTATTATCAGAATGTCAGTTTCCAGGGCGGAAGCATTTATGGAATAGACATGGAGTATCTGGAAACTCGCGGGTATATGGTCAGAGCGGGTAGAGGTTTTGTACAGAAAGATCTCAATGAGATGAGAAAGATCGTTCTTGTGGATGATAATGCAGCAGAGAATCTGTTTGCAGGAGAGAACCCGGTAGGTAAGACGATTGAGATTGGATCAGAACCGTTTACCGTTGTCGGGGTTGTTCAGCAGAGTGACGACTATCTTCCGAACATCAAGACGATTGACGAGTTCAATGAATATTATCAGACCATCATGGGAACAGTTATGATCCCGGAAACCACCTGGCCGACAGCTTTTCAGTTTGACGAGCCGCAGAATGCAGTGATCCGTGCGGATTCTACAGACAATATGAGTTCTGCCGGAAATGCAGCAGCGGAAGTTATGAATCAGGGAATTGATACAAATTCTTCCAAGTTCAAATACAAGGCTGACGATGTGATGCAGCAGGTAAGAAATATGCAGAAACTCAGCGAAAGCACCAATACACAGCTGATCTGGATCGCAAGTATTTCTCTACTGGTAGGAGGTATCGGTGTTATGAACATCATGCTGGTATCTGTCACAGAGCGAACGAGTGAGATCGGTCTAAAGAAAGCGATCGGAGCAAGAAAAAAGGTCATTCTTTTCCAGTTTCTGACAGAAGCGGCCATGCTGACAAGTATTGGCGGTATCATTGGAGTTATTGTCGGAATTGTCCTGTCGAAAGTGGTCTCCAAGCTTTCGGGAGCACCGACGGCGATCAGTATTCCGGCGATCATCGGATCAGTAATATTTTCCATGCTGATCGGAGTTATCTTTGGACTGCTCCCATCTGTTAAGGCAGCAGACCTGAACCCGATCGATGCACTGCGAAGTGAATAAGTCAAAAATCCGTTACTGTGAACGGAGTGAACAGTAACAAAAAACCTCTATGGTTCCCGGGAACCATAGAGGTTTTTTTATATAAAATGTAAAAAATATCCGGCTTTTATATTTTTAATTGAGATACCGGGTGAGATGTGCTAAACTATAAACAGTATGCAATGATTCAATAAGGATATGAGTATTGTTATCTGAAAACAGAAAAACACATGAGGAGATACAGTATGGGAAAAATTGCGATTGTAACAGACAGTAACAGTGGCATTACACAGGATGAAGGACGAGAGCTTGGAATTTCTGTCCTCCCGATGCCTTTTTATATTAATGATGTTATGTATCTTGAGGGGATCACACTTTCTCAGGAAGAATTTTATGAGAAGCTCAAGAACGATGAAGCAATCTCTACTTCACAGCCAGGCCCGGCAGAAGTCTGCGGACTGTGGGACAATCTTCTGGAGGAGTATGATGAGGTTGTGCACATTCCGATGTCCAGCGGATTAAGTGCAGCATGCGATACTGCAACAGCACTTTCCAGAGAATATGGCGGCAAAGTACAGGTTGTCAACAACCAGAGGATTTCCGTAACACAGCGTCAGTCCGTTCTGGATGCACTGGCACTGCGTGATGTAGGCAAGACAGCCGCAGAGATCAAAGAAGTTCTCGAAGCGGAAAAAATGGAATCCAGCATCTACATCACACTGGAAACACTGAAATATCTCAAAAAAGGCGGCAGGATCACTCCGGCAGCAGCAGCGATCGGAACTGTTCTCAACCTGAAACCGGTTCTTCAGATCCAGGGAGAGAAATTGGATGCCTATGCCAAGGTAAGAGGTAAGAAACAGGCAAAGAAAGTCATGCTCAAAGCAATGAGAGAAGACTGGGACAGCCGTTTTAAGGAATATGCAGAAGCAGGAGAAATGTGCCTCCAGATGGCATATACAGGAAACAAAGAAGAAGCAGAGGAATTCAAGAATGAAGTTCAGGCAGCATTCCCGGGTCTGAACATCCATATGGATCCGCTTTCTTTAAGTGTAGCCTGCCACATCGGACACGGAGCACTCGCCGTAGCCTGCTCCAAAAAAGTAACTGTAAAATAAGGAGATATGATAATGAAAAAACTTATGGAATTAATGGCAGAGGAACTTGCTTCTGCTTTTGAAAAAGCCGGATATGATCCGTCATACGGCAAAGTAACCGTTTCCAACCGTCCTGACTTATGTGAATATCAGTGCAACGGAGCAATGGCAGGAGCCAAAGCTTACAAGAAAGCACCGTTCATGATCGCAGATGATGTAGTTGTATATCTCAAGGACAGCAAGATCTTTTCTATGGCAGAGGTTGTAAAACCAGGTTTTATCAACCTCAGAGTCAGAGAAGAATTCCTTGCAGACTACCTTAAGGAAATGGAAGCAGACCCGAAATACTCTGTCAGGACTGCAGAGACACCAAAGACCATCATCATCGACTACGGCGGACCGAACGTAGCAAAACCGCTCCACGTAGGACATCTTCGTTCCGCGATCATCGGAGAGAGTATCAAACGTATCGGCAGATATGTAGGACACAAGGTGATCGGTGACGTACATCTCGGTGACTGGGGACTCCAGATGGGCCTTATCATCACAGAACTCAAACACCGCAAACCGGAGCTTGTTTACTTTGACGACAGCTATCAGGGAGAATACCCGCAGGAAGCACCGTTCACCATCAGCGAACTGGAAGAGATCTATCCATGTGCAAGCGGTAAATCCAAAGTAGATGAGGAATACCGTAACGAGGCACTTGAGGCAACACATCAGTTACAGCAGGGCAAACCAGGCTACATGGCTCTCTGGAACCACATCATGCAGGTTTCCGTAACTGACCTCAAGAGAAACTACAGCAATTTAAATGTATCCTTCGACCTCTGGAAAAAGGAATCCGACGCACAGCCATACATCCCGGATATGGTCCAGATGATGAAAGACCAGGGCTTCGCATACGAAGATCAGGGAGCACTCGTTGTAGATGTCAAAGAAGACACAGACACCAAAGAAATCCCGCCATGCATGCTTCTCAAATCCGACGGAGCATCCCTTTATACAACAACAGACCTTGCAACGATCGTAGAACGAGTAAAACTCTTCGATCCAGATGAGATCCTCTACGTCGTAGACAAACGCCAGGAACTCCACTTCATCCAGGTATTCCGCTGCGCAAGAAAGACCGGTCTCGTAAAACCAGAGACAGAACTTTCCTTCCTTGGCTTCGGTACCATGAACGGAAAAGACGGCAAACCATTCAAGACAAGAGACGGCGGCGTTATGCGTCTTGAAAACCTGATCGCAGACATCGACGAAGAAATGTTCCACAAGATTGTCGAAAACAGAAGCGTCAAAGACCAGGATGCGCAGGAAACAGCCAAAGTAGTAGGCCTCTCCGCAATCAAATACGGTGACCTCTCCAACCAGGCAACCAAAGACTACGTCTTCGACATCGACCGCTTCACCTCCTTCGAAGGAAACACAGGTCCGTACATCCTCTACACAATTGTACGAATCAAATCCATCCTGAACCGTTACAAAGAAGAAGGCGGAAACCTCGAATCCGGAGAACTCCTCCCGGCAGTAAACACCAGCCAGAAAAACCTCATGCTGGAACTGACCAAATTCGGAAGCACCATCGAAAACGCTTTCGAAGAAAAAGCACCACACAAAATCTGCGCTTACATCTACGAAGTCTCCAATGCCTTCAACAGCTTCTACCACGAGACCAAGATCCTGAGCGAAGAAAACCAGGGCCAGAAAGAATCCTTCCTCAAACTCCTGAGCCTCACCAAAAACATCCTCGAAACCAGCATCGACCTCCTGGGCTTCTCAGCCCCAGACCGCATGTAAAGTTTCCGTCCCTCACCTTTCCCCTTTTGTTCACACAAAGCGTGACCGAAAAAGGGGGAGCCCGAGGGGGAAAAAACGGCCTTCGCAACTTCGAGTGCGTTCCCCCTCGGAGGTTTTGGGGTTAAAGAATAGAGAGCAGAAAGGAGAATAGTTATAGATTTAACAGGCAAAATCCTAAAAAACCGCTACTGCATCATATCCAAGATAGGAGAGGGCGGGGAGGGAACCACTTACCTCTCCCGCGATATGGACCTGGGCACCTTCTGGACCATCAAACAACTCCCCATCTCAAAGAAAACCGAAGCAAAACTTCTAAAACATCTCAACCACCCATCCCTCCCAAGAATGACAGACTACACCGAACAAGACGATTCCTGCTACCTCGTCATGGAATACATCAAAGGCAAATCCCTTGAATCCCATCTAAAAGAATCTTATCAATTTTCTTTTGACCAAATCTTAACGATCACCCATACAATTCTTCAAATTTTTCAATACCTGCATTCACAAAAACCCCCCATTTATTATGGCGACTTAAAACCAGACAACTTAATCTTAGATGAAAATGGAAAAATCTACCTCATAGATTTTGGAAGCGCCCTGTGCAGTTACAAAACTGCAAGAAAAACGATAAAGGGAACAAAAGGCTACGCCGCCCCGGAACAATACGAAGGCATCCTGACCGCACCCAGCGATTTCTACGCCCTCGGCAAAACACTGCAAAAACTTTGCGGAAAAAAGAAATACCACTATTATATCCGCTCCCCGCAATTCGCAAAATTCATTCACAAATGCTGCCGCCAGGACCCGGACGAACGCTGGCAGAATGCAGAAGAAGCAGAAAAATATCTTGCAAAGATCAATTGGAAACCATTCTCCCTGAAATCCGTCCTGGTTCCGGTCTGTGCCGCACTCCTCACCCTCCTGGCAGTTATCCACGGCGCAGAACAGCAGCCGGTACTTCCAGAATTCCAGAACGCACTGGCAGCCGTGACAGCCAGATTTTACAGCATGGAATATCAAAGCAGCGATAAAAAATCCAGAGAACTTTTCTGCCTGGATACGGAACACAGATTACAGCAGATGCTCAAACTCTACAGAAAAAGTGAAGAGCAGATCCGCCTCCTGGAATTACTGGCGTGGAACGGAGAACTGCTTGGCAAAGCAAACAAAGCAGAGTTTTATTACAGACAGCTGATCACATACGAACCGGAATACGGAGCAGGCTATCTGGAGTTTGGAAACTTTCTCAACAGACAGGGGCGATATGAACAGAGTATGGAGGTATACAGAGAATGGGAAAAACAGACATCAGAAAAGAAAACAGACAACAGTCGGATAACGCAGAATCAGATAGAAGCATGGAAAAAAGAAGCATCCTCAAAATAAAAAAGAACTTTCTGGCAGGAGTTTCGCTGTTGATATTTTTACTGCTCGCAGTGAAGGTTGTCCAGGCGATCGAACTGGGCGGCTTTGATGTTGATATGGGAACAGGAAGTTTCGAGGATGATTCCAGTTGGGATCAGGAAGAAACCACAGGCGGGACGACATCGTCCGACAATGATAATTATGACAGTAACAACAATTGGAGCAACACAGAAGATTCCTGGAATACAGGAGACGATTCCTCTGGCGCAGGTGCAGGAAGTTACACGACAGGAAACACCAATACCGCACAGCCAGAAACAGACTGGAACGATTTTTTCTCAGCAGACTCGTATGAAGATGGAACTTCAAACAACAACACCGTGTCTCAAAATAACAGCTCAGAAACCGCCAGGGCTGCAGAACATCAGAACAGTAATGATACCCTTTACAATATTGAAAATACAGAACAACAGATCGCAGACATATCTCCAACACCAATTCATTCCCCCACACCAACAATGATACCAATCCCATCCATCAGTCCCACTCCAACCCCGGTCTCAGAAATCCAGAAAAATATCCTGACAGTTCCACAAAAAGAAGAAGAGCTTACTGAAGAAGAATGCCGCCAGAAAATGCAGCTCATTTACTGCAGAAAAGAGATCCGGAATGCAGCAGAGGCAGAAATCATCCCGGATCGATCACGTGTGATCGCAGTTGTCTCGATCCGGATAAATGGAAAAGAAGCAGACTGGCACTGGAGGAGCAGCAGGATCCTGCTGAAACTGAACCCACAGGAAATGCAGACAGAAATCGAGACAGCCATAATGTGCAGGAAAGAATTGTCGTGGACGGAAGCAAAAAAGAATGCTATACTAACGTATAATATTTTTTGACAATGGAGGAAATTTATGTATAAAGCAATTTTTTTTGATCTGGATGGAACACTGACAGAGTCTGGCGAGGGAATCACCAAATCCGTTCAGTATGCACTGGAAAAGATCGGAAAACCAGAAGAAGACTTGGAGAAACTGAAAGTCTTTGTCGGACCGCCGCTCATGGAACAGTTCATGAAATACGCCGGTGTGGACGAGGCTACTGGACGCAAGGCGGTAGAATTTTACAGAGAACGATATGAAGTAAAGGGAATTTACGAGAATCATCCATATGAGGGTGTGGAGGAGATGCTTCAGGAACTGAAACGCAAAGGTTACATTCTGGCAGTCGCTTCCTCAAAACCAGAGTACTATGTAACGCAGATCCTTGATTATTTCAAGCTGAGTTCTTATTTTGATGTGGTTGTAGGAAGTGAAATGAACGGTGCCAGAACAAGCAAATCAGAGGTGATCGAGGAAGCATTGAAACGCATCAACATGAGCGATAAACGAAACGAAGTTCTCATGGTAGGTGATAAAGAGCACGATGTTCTTGGCGCGCGTGCGGCAGGACTTGACTGTGTGGCAGTTGCATATGGTTATGGAACACAGGAAGAACTGACAGAGGCGAATCCTCTCAAGATCGTTGATTCTGTCGATGAACTGCTTCATTTTTTCGACTGAGCCCTCTGCGTAAACAAAGCCGCATCCGCCGGATATGGAGAGTTCTTTATCCATGCGGAATCCATTTCTTGATCTCACAGATCATAGGGTATGCAGGAATCTGGCTTGCGATGCAGCTTTTGGGCGAAGGGGGAACGGAGGCTTATTATAATAATGCGATCCTGCTCACAGGGCTTACCGGACTTATCACTATGATTCCCTGTCTGTACTTTTACAAGAAGGACCGTCGGGCGAGAATAGCTGGCGGGCTGGTAACAGGACAGAAACCGAATCGGTTAAGCATTGGCGAATGCGGACTGATCCTGGTCATGGGAGCTGGTTTTGCGCAGTTTGCAAATATGTTCGTCAATATGATAGGTTCCTTTCTCAATACAGAGGAATATCAGGAGACGATGAGCCAGTTGACGGATGGCAAGAGCATGTTTTTCCTGATCGTGTGCATGGGAATCATAGCACCACTTGCGGAGGAGATCGTGTTCCGCTGGCTGATCTATCTGAGACTCCGGGATTATATGCGCTCCGGTGAGGCGATCGTGATCTCCGGTCTGTTCTTTGGCATTTATCATGGAAATCTGGTGCAGGGTGTCTATGCAAGTATACTCGGATGTCTTTTCGCGTATTTTCTTGAACAGACAGGCAGCCTGTGGACAAGTGTCCTGCTCCACATGGGTGCCAATATATGGTCGCTGGTCCTTCCTGAACTGGCGGCATGGCTGCTTGATAGATATCCGATGGGAATTGCCGTGATGCTGGTTCTGCTTCTGACTGGAATGTGCGCCGGGATCAGCTATTTCCGAAACCGTACGGATACAGAACAGCGAAGGATCATATAAGAAAAAGAAACTTCTGGAATGAGATTTTATTCCGGGAGTTTTTTTATTGCCCGAACGGCTCAAACCGGCTTTGTGGAAATTTTAGATTTGAAAGTATTGTCTGAAAGGCATGGATATGCTAGAATGAGCGTATTAAAACAATTAGTACACTATATACACATAGAAAATGCAGGAAAGGAGGACCTATGATCGTTTTAGACTATCAGGACAGGCGGCCGTTGTACGAACAGGTAACAGAGAAATTCCGGACGCTGATCTATCAGGGCGCACTGCCGGCTGATTCCAGACTTCCATCTGTACGGCAGCTGGCAATAGAACTGTCGGTCAACCCAAACACGATCCAGAGAGCGTATATGACGCTGGAGCAGGAAGGACTGATCTACCCGGTGAAAGGCAAGGGGAATTTCGTGGCAGACACACAGAAGATACAGGAAAAATACAAAGAAGATTTTCGCAGCGAATTTCTCGAACTGGTAAAGCGAGGCTGTCGAAGTGGATTTGAAGAAAAGGAACTGCTCACATTAGTACAGAGAGGGTACAAGGAGGAACAGAAATGATAGAGATCAGAGAGTGCAGCAAGGCATTTGGAGCACTTCAGGCGGTCAATAACGTTTCCATGGATATTGGAGAGAGGGAAGTGTTCGGACTGGTTGGAAGCAATGGAGCAGGAAAAAGTACCCTGCTTCGAATGGTAGCAGGAATCCTGAAGCCAGATAAAGGCAGCATCACCGTTGACGATATGGAAGTCTATGACAATGAAACTGCGAAAGAGCTGTTTTTTTACATATCTGATGACTGCTATTTTCCGACAAATTTTACACCGGCAGATATGGCGGCTTTTTACAGGCTTCATTATCCGAAGTTTGAGATCCAGCGTTTTTCCAAACTGATGCGGCAGTTCCGGCTTGATGAGAAACAGCGGATCAGCAGTTTTTCGAAAGGAATGAAGAAGCTGCTCATGGTACTTCTGGGAATCAGTGCAGGAACGAAATATCTTCTCTGCGATGAAACTTTTGACGGACTGGATCCGGTGGTGCGGCAGGGTGTCAAGAGCCTTTTTGCAGCAGAGATCCTGAGCCGGGAATTCACACCGGTCCTCGCATCACATAACTTGAGGGAACTCGAGGATATCTGTGACCATGTGGGTCTTTTGCATAAGGGCGGCATGATCCTCAGTAAAGATCTGGAAGACATGAAATTCCATATCCACAAGATCCAGTGTGTATTACAGGATAAGAAACTGGAAGACGCACTCAGGAAAGAACTGGATGTCCTCAAAATCGATCATCAGGGATCCCTCACGCTTATCACTGCAAGGGGGACAAGGACAGAGATCATGCACAGGATCCAGGAAAAAAATCCACTGTTCTGCGAGGTACTTCCACTGAGTCTGGAAGAAATTTTTATCAGTGAAACGGAGGTGGCTGGTTATGAGATCCAGAATCTTTTCTTCTAAATATATCAAAACGGTATCCAAAGGACAGGCATGGATACCGGCGTTTCTGACACTTGGATTTATCCTGGCATTTCCGGTGATAGGACTGGAGAAACTGGGATCCTGGAGAAATCTGGGATATACGCAGGATCAGATCACACTTTTGTATTATCGTTTGTGGAAGGATGGATTTGTCCTGACAGGAATGGCTGTTGCGATGGCGGCAGGATTTATGAATGCAGTAAATGGATTCCTGTATCTGTATTCCAGAAAGAAAACGAATTTTTATCACACTCTTCCAATGAAACGGTCAGAACTTTTTGCAGAAAAGGCAGTAATGGGACTGATCTACTATCTGGTGTCATATATCGTTATAGAATTTCTGACAGTCTGTGTTGGGGCAGCGAGGGGGCTTTTCAGCCTGGAACTTATGGGAATGGCAGTAAAAATGCTGTGCCTTCACCTGCTCGTTTATCTGATGATCTACTTCAGCGTTGTACTGGTCTTATGTATAACGGGAAATATGCTGATGGGAATCCTGACTTTGGGTGGAATATATCTGTACGGGATCGCACTGGAACTTGTCCTGGCGGCATGCGGACTTACTTTTCTGGATACTTTTATAGATAAGAGATATGGGATCATGGCATTTCTTTTGAAGGATGCTTCGCCTGCGGCATTTGCGTTCAGTCTGGCAGATGCCTACTCAGCCGGACACGCGGCGAAATATCTTGTGGCACTTGTGATCCTTATCGTTGTACTGGCAGTTCTTTCCTGGATCGCCTATGAAAAAAGACCTTCTGAGGCAGCAGGAAGATCCATGGTATACAGATGGGTAGCAGTACTGGTGAAATTTATGGTCGTGATCCCGACAGGACTGGCAGTGGGCTGGATCTTTTATCCGCAGGCAGATGGAAGGACAAAACTGATCTGGTGGGTGTTCGGCCTGATCCTGGGAACGGTACTTTCACATGGTATGATAGAAATTATCTACCATATGAGCTTCCAGAAATTTTTTGCAAAAAAAATGCAGCTTGTACTGGCAGGAGTGCTTGTGTTCGGATGTGCGATGATCTATCAGAAAGACCTTCTTCATTTTGACAGCTATCTTCCGAAACAGGAGGAGCTTGCATCTGTGAATATCAGTAACGGATATGATCAGGATTATTATGCTCATATAGAGAAAGCAGCAGATGGAGAATTTTATGATCTGACAGATAATTATAACTGGTACGATCCGGCAAATGCTCTGACAGGGGCAGACGGGATCGGAGACGAGACATACGAGGCTCTTGAAAATATCGTGAAAGACAGCCTGAATGTTGATAAAGCAAAAAAGAGATCTTATTTTATCTCTGTGAAATATACATTGAAATCCGGGCGTGTTGTATGCAGAGGTTACTGGGCTGATGTGAAGAATCTGAGAACTCTCATGAAAGGATTGTACGCAGAAGAAAATCTCAAAGAGAAAAAATACGAATTTCTGGATCTGGATGAAAAATATCTGACGACCATAGGAATGACAGATGCATGTGGAATGGGGTACAGTATCTTCCAGAATGATGACAGACAGAAACAGGAACTTCTCGATGCACTGAAAAAAGACATCGAGTCCGCATCAGCAGAAGATATGATGGAAGAAATAATAATCCAGCTTGACTTTAATTATGCACTTCCGGTCAGAAGTAATATCAACAGTCTTGTGCCGGGCAAGAACAATGAAGAAGTTACGTATGTGGACTGGAACCTTGGAGTTCCACCTTCTTTCAAAAATACACTTGCAATTCTTAAGAAAACAGGATATCCTCTGACAATAGAAGAACTGGATATCAACAAGATCTCACTGACTTATTATGAAGAGGAAAACATTTCCGAACAGGAAGAGTTTTTTTATACGAAACCAGAGGAAATAAAAGCAATCCAGAATGCACTGGTCCTGGAACGGAATGCATATGCGGGCGGTGATACGGAGACAGTTTCCAATGTAGCTGTTGCCGTTTACATGGAACAGGGGGAGATGATGAATTCCCTGTTTCTAAAGAGAGCAGATGTACCAGATTTCGTACTGGACAAAATGCAGGAACTTGGAATCAGCCCGGAGTTTTCTGATAACAGTGACGATGACGGAGATACAATGACAACCTACCAGAAGACCATAAACAGTTCGGGCAGGTGGCTCGCCTGGTTTGGAAAGTGAGACAGAATGAGGAGTGATTATGGCAAAAGCAGTAAGACTGGATAAATTTCTTGCGGATGCAGGGAAGGGAACCAGAAGTGAAGTAAAGAAATTTATACAGAAAGGTCAGGTTCAGGTCAACGGAACACCGGCGAAGAAACCGGAGCTTAAAGTCGATCAGGACAAAGACGTAGTCGTGCTTGCAGGTGAGACGGTTGGTGCGGCACCGGAGTTTGTCTATTATCTTCTGAATAAGCCGGCGGGCTGCGTCAGTGCAACAGAAGACAGAAACGACAGAACTGTCATGGAATATGTACCATCTGACAGGAAGGGACTTTTTCCGGTAGGCCGTCTTGACAAAGATACAGAAGGACTTCTCCTGATCACCGACGACGGAATGCTGGCGCACGAACTGCTTGCCCCGGGAAAACATGTGGACAAGACCTATTTTGTCAGAGTAGAGGGGAATGTGACACCGGAAGCAGTCGCGAAACTTGAAGAAGGCGTGGATATCGGAGAAGCGAAACTGACCATGCCGGCAAAAGCAGAAATCGTAGGCGGAAGCTTTGAAGAGACAGACGGATCTTTCGGACAGACAGCACGTGTCCGCAGAGAAAATCTCCCGGAAGTCTACACAGAACTCCATCTGACGATCCACGAGGGCAAATTCCACCAGGTCAAACGGATGATGGAAGCAGTCGGAACACCGGTCATCTACCTCAAAAGGATCTCCATGGGAACTCTCACCCTCCCGGATGATCTCAAAAAAGGCGAATGCCGTCCGCTGACAGAGAAAGAAGTAACAGAACTGAAAGAAAGCGTAAAATGTTAAAGAATCAGTAAAATTCATAAGAAAAAGTGCGAAAACCCTCTTTACACGGAGGGTTTTCTTATGCTATACTCTAGAAGTTGCA
>OGCN01000788.1_pt1 | contig 48420 bp, 49 predicted proteins | sample 1570181 | NCBI WGS metagenome assembly OGCN01 (sample SAMEA4370584, study PRJEB24528) | human gut metagenome | reverse complement strand
CTTGACTATTTACATTCTCTTTGGCGTGATTTTTTTATCTCATGGGAATTTCATTATTAGGATATTTTGCATTTATGCCATAAAAAAACAGGCCATCTCAAATAGACAGCCTGTTTCTTTGATTTTATTTTGTGAAGACTATTTCTTTCCTGCATTAATATGTTTGATGAATAATTCTTTCAGGAGATCATCGTTCACACTGTTTCCAGCCTTTTTCATCTCATCACTTAAAATACGTATGTATGTTTCAGGTGAGATTTCCATGACAATATAGTTGGTATATTGTCCGGTAGATTCATCATTTGTCCATTGGTCACAAATAATTCTGGCTCCTTTTACTACACGGTTGCTGGTTGTGACAGTCTTCTGTAATAATAGTTCTTTGGATGCGGCTTGTTTGCCTTCTGACAAAATTGCGCTGTATTCCTCAACCATGGAACCTACTGTTTTTTCCAGCATTCCGGCCAAGTCTGCATATGCCATGGTTGTAGCTTTTTTTCTTGCTGTTGTTTCGGAGTCAGAGCTTCCCATAGCCCAAGTTCGCATTATTGTATCTGACTGCACTAAATCATAACATGGCTGTACATAAGTTTTTATAGGAGATTTCTTTGCCATATCCTTGCTTGATTTGCATGACGTGGCGAATAAAGATATTGACATAAGTAATGTCAAAGAATAAATATACAGTTTCATGACGTTAAATATAAATGGTTAAAATATTAGATCTGATCAGTTCAATACCAAACCTTTGATTTTTTTTGGTAATTCACGTTTAACTCGCTTCATAAGCTCACGTACACACATCATTTCTGTCTGTTCCGGTGTCTTATTTACAGGTGAAAGAACACGAACTCTGTCAACTACATAATTAAGTAGGAGTGATGTACTTTTATTGTCATATATTTTAAGTACAAGTCCACATAAGCATTCGTTCAGATCATACATATCACTTGCAACTACTCCTCCTAATTCCAAAGTCGTAGATAAATCGATGAAAAGTGTGGCGTTATCCGGATCTTCGGTCATTGTGAAGTGTTGATTGGCCAATATTGATACTATCTGTCTTTCGCATGATGACAAGTCACTGTTACTTACATTCAAGTAAGCGGTAACCTGTTGTGGAGCTATCGTGATAGTGGTTTTGGCAGATGGCCATGACTGGTTTTTTATCAGCTGTCGGTAGGAAACAGGCAGATCAGCAATAAAGGAATCGTCAATGGAAATTCGTATTTCCTGAACTGATGCCTTTGAGGTGATGTTTGTTACGTAGAATTCTGATGTGCCATTATAATCTGTTGCTACCGGAGGGGTTATATCTCCCGAACCTTTAACAAACTCGGCTTTTAGCTTGACGTTCTGTATAACTGAACCGTTTTTTGAGAGACAACCGGCAATAGGTGTCTTTATTGGTTTGAATGCTTCTCCTTCAATATTCAATTGATTTACAGTTATAGTAAGTCCATCGAAGACCTGTATGTAGGCATTGTAAAGTTCTGCTGGAACATTGAAACGACTACCGTTGACTGTAGTGGTCAAGTCCATGAACAGCCATGGTGTAACAGCTTCCAATCCTTTTCCAAGCAATTGGACAGCATTAACCAGGCTGTTGGCATCCAGCGCTTGCATGGCTTTGTCGTAGTAATCCAGACCGGTGCTGATAGCATTACGTTTATGCTTCTGAATTGTGCTTTCGTAGGTAGCTTTGTCCAGTGAATAATATACATAGTAATTGCGGTCGTTTTGATAACTGTCCACCAGTTTCTGGCCTTCCAAATACGAAACCACTGAACTTTTTATTTTGTCCTCAAACAGTTCTCTGGATTTGCCGTCTATGTCAACTGTATGCATGAAAGAATTTGATTCAATTCTTGTGGCAATCTGCAATGCTATATCATTCAGGGCGTTTTGCGTGGCCTTTTTAATGTAATCAGGATCTTTCAATGGAGCAAACCCGATACCGATATAAGAATTGTCATCCGTCGGATGCGATGTTACCCATGCTGGTTGCTGTGCTAGCATGGAAATGCAGCCCAGCAACCATAAATTAAGGGTTATAATAAACTTTCTCATAGGAGTGAGATTATTAATATATTGTAAACAAAATGTTGTTTCCATCATTTCGGCTTGAGCAGTCAATTCCCATTTCTTCCTTGAGGTATGATTCTAGTAAAAATGCAAATTGTGCTGCATCCATAGCTAATCCATCAGCATCAGTAGGAGGCATGGTAACAGAATCGAAAATGATACTTTCTGCCATTATACCTTTCAGATGATATTGTCCCTTGTAACAATTCTTTCTTACCCATTGTCTGATGATGTTTGCGATGGAGTAATTGTTTGGACCTGCAGGATCGTTGAAAGTCGTTGCGGAACTGCCATCAATGGCAAATTGAAGAACGACTCTTGTTCCATTTGAACCTTTTGTACCCTTTCCTGATCCGTCCCAATGAGAACAAATATCATCCAGGAATGGCTGCAAGTGATCTTTAACAGCATATTTAGCCAATAAATCGCTACCTGCATTTGGGTATCTTCTTGTAAAACCATCCTTGCTGGCAAGTAAAGCGCCAGTAGCTGTTTCGTAAGCTCTCATCACCAAAGATACACGTGTTCCTTGGGAGTTCTTATCCTTAATCATATCCACTTCCACGTACACGTCTGCGCCAGACGACATGAGTAATTGCTTGTCATTCGAATCTGCTGCATTACTGTTGTTTTCATAACCGGCACGTTTCTGGGTTGAACGGATTACAGCTGCAAGATCGTAAGTTGTAACATTTCTTGAACGGAATCCATCTTGTACGTTGGAAACAGCTACTCGACGGTCAAAATCATTTTCCAAGATAGACTGATAGTTTTCTCCTGTTTTTTTGTAAGGTACTACCATTATTGTTGGCATAATAGGACCTCCTTCGTCACCGAAAACAGGAGCCGCACTTTCCATCAAGCCCGACTCAGTAAGGTACTTCTTCAGTAGTTTCATGCTCACTGTTATGGTACAAGTGGCCCGATGTTTTCTATTTTCTTTATGAGTGTCGTCTGCTCCTTCCATATCAAGGATATACGATTCGTATCTTTGAGATTCGTTAAAGAAAGGATCAGTGTATAGTCTGTTGTCTTTTGTAATTAATGGCTGAGTGTCGTTGAAGCCGATAACTCCTTTGTAGAACAAAGCGTAGAACAAACGACATTTTGCGTCTTTACCTACTTCAGACTTTTTTGACGCTTCTCCTTCGGATGTGAATACTGCAATATTCTCATCTCCTGATATATATCTTACTTTCTGCCAGTCACTAACTGATTGTGCTACAGTAAAAATGTGGCAGAAAAACAGTACACTTAATAAAATGCTAATTCGTCTCATTATTTAAATATATGTATAATATCTTTGAAAAGGTTTCCTGTGTCGCATCTTGAACTTACCAACAATGGTTTGGCTGCTTCTTCATTTATTGTTTTCATCTTTGTATATTCCTTAGTTGCTTCCAAAATTTCTTTTCCATTGCTGACAACAGAGCATTCAGACAAATCATCTGCTAATACTTTTTCAACTTTAAGTATGCCAACTTCTTCATACACAGTTCTGCTTGCGATATTCTTAGATTTTCTTACATCCAAAAATACTCCTTCTACCACTCCGTGTATCGAACCTAAAGTGACATAACATGTTTTCATTTTTCCTTTCTTCTCTGTATAATCCTGATCAACTAAGATTCCGTTCAGCGGGAATACAGCCTCTATCATCTCGCAGGTTACTGCTGCATCTTTCAATGCTTTAGTTCTTGCTTCAGCTTCTGTGTCGCATGAACCTGATGACGCTGTGTAATTGTTTGAAAATGCCACAGTTCCGTTTTCTGTAGATACCACCTTGATGGTATAAGCCATCTGACCTTTATATGAGATTTTTCCTTCAGAATCTTTTTTGCTTTGTGTCTCCAATTTAGATACAAATCCTTCCAAAATATAATCAGCGCCAAGTTGTTTCATTTGTCCGCTGCGAGCCAATTCGTCTGCCAATGCTTCTTCTTTCAATCTTCGTTTTGTTTCCTGGTCAATTGATGATTCTGTTTCCACATCTATAACCCTTAATCTAGGATAATTTGATAAAGATGATAGAACAGCATTTCTAGCCAGTTCGCAGTCGCCGGATTTGATTTCTGAAGATTTATTGAAGTAATTAACTACTACTACCGGTTTCCTATATTTACTTTCTTGTGCATTTGCAAACAACGCAAAGAATAACAACAGAAATAGATTTAAACTAACTCTTTTCATAATCGTAAAATATTAAATGATATAAATTATTATAGTTTCGCTTTTGCGGATTCACTTCCCATCTTAGCCGCTGTTTTAAAATACTTTCTTGCCATCATGGCATTGGCTGCAACATTTCCGCATCCTTGTTCATATATGACGCCAAGCATATAGTTTGATTCAGCGCTACCGGAAGATTTAAAATATTTAATAGCATCGAGCCCTTCCTTGGATTGATAAGCTTTCATTCCTTTTTCATAATTGGAATCTGTTACCTTTTCTGTTGGGGTAGCTGTCTTCTTTGTACTTGCAGGAGCTGTTTTGACCTCTGTGAACTCTTCACTAGGTACTTGTCTGGTTGCAGGTTGTTCTGTATAACCGCTTCCTGCTACCTCTTTAACTTGTTCTTGTGGGGTAGGCTCTTTTTGTTGGGGCGTAGTTTCTCCTGGTGTTTTAAAAACAAAAAACAGACCAACTACAACGGCTATTCCAATACATGCGGCAATTATTTTCATTGTATTGCCATTGGTGTTCTCCCCCGTTTTAGGTTTAATTCCTTGGTCGCCGGCTATTGCGCCTATACCTTTTTGGTTCTTGTCGTTCGGGACACCTTGTGGGGTAGGATTAATTTGCTGAGGTCCACCAGGATTAAAATCAGGTATTCCCTGTCCTTGGTTTGGTATTTGCGGTCCTCCCTGTACCGGATTCTGATAAATAATGTTGTATGTGACATTATTAGTATTAGAGTTGACCACTTTTTGAGAATTGTCCACATTTGAAGTGCTGATACTATTGGTAGTATTAGCCTCTACATGTGTATTGTTATTCTCTGTCATAGATTGTGTTTCAATCTTACGCCCCGTAATGCCGCCTACCACATTACTTCTGCTGCCAATCTGGATGCCATCTTTTGATGCCTCACTGTCTTCCAATATAGATTGCGCTTTTTTTAGTGCTTCATTTTCATTAGTCTTTACAGAAGCTTCGTCCACAAGATTTTCTCCGCAGTTGGGACAAGTCTCCATCTCGGGAGTGGTAGGTTCTCCACAAGATGGACAAAATTTATTCGCATTCATCTCTTTTTTCTTTTAAAATTATTGTTACTTTTTTTCTTCTTTTTTCTTTGTGCGAGAACAAGTTTGTTCATGGCCGGTTCTTTTTTTTCGTTTATACAAACTGTTTTCTCGTCTGAAGCTTCTTCCTTTTCTTCTTTTGGCATAAAAACCAAATCAGATGGAAATGAAGTTTGTTCCGGTACATGGATTAGTTTCCCTTCTGAAGTCTTTACAGATATGGTACATATAAATCCTGTATTTTCCAATTCGCCGTTGATTTCAACTTCTTGCTGATCAAACTGTTTGAAGAAACTGTCGTTTATATCAAAAGTTCCTTTTCGGTATAATCTGTATGACTCCCCTGATGGAGTAATCAGATAAGTCATAAAACCTTCTGATTTCGATCCTTGTCCGGCTAACTTATATTCAATATGACCTTTGTAGGTATCCATTTGTTTTCAGTTTATTGATATAGACTCTTAAATTTGTTCACCGCATTCTGGGCAAACTTTTGTATCTTTGCTTATTGAAGCACCACATCCGGGACAATACATTTTTTCGTTTTCATTCGATTTCGATATTGTACTTTGTTTTTCTTCATTTTGTTGTGTTACCGGTACTGTTTGTCCTTGCTGTAAAGGCCTGTTTGCCGGTTCACTTGGGGCATATCCTTGTCTTGTTGTATAATTTAAAGATTGGTTATAAGCATTGTCAGCCCTTTGTTGCTGGTAGAATGTCTGCTGTGTCTGAAGATTTGCCTGATTTGCCTGATTGTCAAGCATGCGGTTCATCAATTGATACATCATCTCTTGGTTTCTACGCTGTTCTTCATTCAGACGTTCGCTTGCGGCTCTTTCTACCTCAGCATTATTTCGGGCTGTGTAGGAGCGTGCAAATTCCAAGGAAACTTCCCCGCCGCTCATTGCCAATATTTGCTCTGGAGTCAGATTACTTTGGATGTTGGCCATATTTTCATTGTGGGCAAATTGTTGTGCCTGCATGTCGGCCTGGTGTCTCCGCTCGTTTTCTTTGCTCGCTTCTTGAGCCTGCAGAATTTGCATGAGCCTTTCCTGTTGCTGCCTGTCTTCTTCCATCTCCAGCTCATGTTCGCGCTTACGTTGTTCAAATTGCAGGTCAGCATCACGTTTACGTTGCTGGTAATCAAAATCTGCGTCCCTTTGTCTGTTTGCCGCTTTTTGATCTTCAAGCATTTGTTGGATGTGGAGTTCAGTCTTGGCTTTTTCTACCATCATCTCGTTTTCGCCCTGCATTCTAATACGCTCAAACTCAATACTGTCTTTAAGCTGAGACAATCGCAGAGCCATACCACGTTGATATGCATGTTGTTCGCTAAGGGCTCTGATTTCTGCCAGATCGTCTTCTCTTATTAGTCTGGTTCTTTCAATTTCTGCCAAGGCTGCTTCACGTTCTTCCTTGGTGCGTGCTTCTCGCAGCAAACGCTCGTTTTCGAGTAGCATGACGAATTTATTCATTTCGTCTTCTGTCAGTAATTGGTCTCTGTTTATCTCGTTAAGCCTTTGCTGTAATTCTACGGCAGTACGCGCTGTATGTATTTGCTGACTGTTGTTGACGTCTGCAAGTCTGTTCTTAAAATCATTTGTGCGTCGAAGATAGTCAAGTTCCTGTTCGGAAAGATACATCTCGTGACTTAAATTATTGAATCGCTGTATGTCCTCATTATCAGCAGAAATCTCAACGATACGCACAATTTCCAATCCCCAGAAAGCTTCTGCTGCCGCAATGTTCAGTTGCTCTTTTATTACCGTCAATAGCTCGGCTGGTATTCTGTTTGATGTAATCGGTTTATCATACAGAACTTCTTGAATTGTTGTTCTTACAGTTTCAGCTATTTCATCTATTAGTATTGCTGTATTAAGATATTGTTTATCTACGAGATAATGTAATATGAATTCTTCCTGTTTCTTTATTCGGAAATAAGCATTCAAACCGATATTCATGTCATGGTGCTGTGTATGGATAATCATCGGTTTGAAATTATTGTAATCATCCAGATTTTTTTGCTTAGCTCCTATAAGCATCGGAAATGCCCTGTCTAGCAGGATTACAATCGAGAATGACGCTCCTGCTTTTGCTTGTGCAAAAATATCTCTTTGCTGTTTGGCGTGTATTTCTATCTTTGATTCTTCCTCGGGTTTGTTTTCCAGCTGTTTTCGTCGGCTCTTGAATAAGTCGATGATAATTTGCCATGCATTACTTATGCATGTAGATACAGTTTCTCCAACCGAAGTACGTCTTGGCTGGAAATCATAAGAACCACCGCTGATGCTTGCTATTGTCGTACCATTTGCGCGGATAAAGGCAGTTGTTCCCTCGGCAATAATAATGCCTTCAACATCCTTGTAAGTTGCCATTTCCTGTTCGGTTATGACACGTGCCACCTGACCTGGAGTGATATTCCAGTGAATACGCTGGTTTGTAACAATCAGATCTTCCTTCAGATTTTCCTTTTCATTTTTATTGCCCTGTTGGATATCTGTAGGCTGATTCTGAGGTTGTGTTGCTTCAGGTATATTTCCGGAAACTTTAGTTCCACATTTTACACAAAACTTGGCACCTGGTTTTAATGGAGCGCCACATTTAGAACAATTCATATATAATTGTTATTTTAAGATTAAACATTATTTGGTAATTCTGACACTTCTTATTTTTCCATTCATGTCGGACGATACGCTCATCAGATTATAAAATCCGTCCGGCGCACTTTTATGCTCATCCAAATTGTATTGAATTTCATACCCTTTTTGTCCGCTAACTGATGTTGTCCGGCTCATGCTGATCGGTTTTCTAGGGCTTATACCCCATTCCTTGTAGAGTTGGTCGTTTATTTTTGATTGAATTTCTGCTATGTTTGCGTCAACCTGTGCTCTAACTTGTGCTAGTAAAGACATGGGTTTTGTTTCTTCTTCTATTGGGATAGGTACGTTTTCCAGTTTGCAGGAAGCTGTTGTTGGATTTATCAATGTTCCGATATTGGTATTTGTTGCAGGTTTTGAAGCTTTGTTCATCTTCTTGTTCATGATGAATAGCGTCGGATCACCAAATAGGTTAAACTCTACTAGAGTTGTTGATTCCACAGGTCCTATTTCAGAAGTCTGATGCATAATCCTTTTGGCTTCGAACAATGCGGCTCCAGCCGGCAGACCATCCAGCATATTGTTTACAAATTCTCCGGTAACGATGTCTGCATTATTCATTAGTACAGGAGAATTTGCTTCACGAGGGTCAGGCTGACCGTATGCCACACGTGACGCACCCAGATATATTAATGTGTTTGTACTCATAGCCGTCAAAAGCATACTGTGTTCCTTGTCGAAACCAATGAAACGGGCTCCATAACAGGCTTCAGATACAATTACGTTAGGTTGTTTGCATGCGGCGATTGCTGCTGGGAAAACTGCAATTCTCCAGTCTTCAGGATTCTTTGTAGATTGACCCAAGAAATAGAATGTATCTTTGGCTGCACTGCCATGTAAATTAAAGAAAAATAGCTGTGCGTTTGTATTAAATACTTGACCAATTATATTATGATCAACTTCAGGAGTAAGGAATAATTGGCCATATAATATTTCTTTTGGTAATGGTTTGTAACTAGGAAACAGCTGTTCTCTGCTCATCCTGTTTGTTACTTTGGCTGTTACTTTCATCCAGTGAGGGTCACACTGTCCATATCCTGCATCTATCTCAATAACAGGATTTTCGACAGCTCTTTGCAGATAGCCGGCAAGATCCTGATATACTGCATCTGTCGCTAACGGTAATCTGCCAACATAAAACAGTGCATCATAAAAAAATATTTCTCCGGATCGGATTGCGTCATTCATCTTTGTTCCATAGGGATATGCATATAATAAATCCGTATCAATTTTTTTATCAGGGTCACTTGCTTTATCCCCCAAATAATGTGGTAGGGCAGGCATAGGTATTATGTCATCTCCACCTATGATAAACAGGAATGTTGACGGCTCTTCACGTTTTCGTGTTTCTTCATCGTGAATTTGTTTGAGAATGTCGGCATATTCATACCATGGAGAATTCTGGTCAAGGCTTCTTTTACTGAAGAAACCTTTTTGTTCAACTCCTGTATCTGCCAGTCTATAAAGGACACCTTGTTCCGCTTTAAGTTTTATATAGGACTTTAAAAGTTCAGTTATATCCTGTTGGCTGACTGATAATTTTCTGGCCAGATTGGGTATATGTGTAAACAATATGCCTTTTAATATCGGAGCTTCAGAATTTTTTTCGTATTCCAGCTCGACCTTGGTTCCGCATTCTGGGCAGAATAGCATGTCATCATCTAGTTGGTTACCACATTCGGGGCAAAACATAGGCATTAATAAATTAGTTTGTTATTTGATGTATTTTTCTCTTTTCTTAGTTACACCTTTCACATAATTACGAGCTTCGGCTGTACTCAGGTTGTTAGTCAGATGGTGGTATAACTTATTGTAGTCAAGCTTGTTGATTTCGTTATAGGCATTACTTATACGTGTTGTTCCAATGAACGCGCGGCTTACATTTCCCGCTCCCGTATTATAGCTTGCTATTACGCATAACCTTCTGCATTGTGCATCTTTTACCTCATCAAACATGTTGTACAAAACTCTCAGATAGGCTGTTCCCAATTCAATATTCCGTTCAGGATCAAACAAATAACTCTTTGTGGGTACTTTCTCTACACCATAAACGAAACTGTATGCATGTACTCCACCGGATGTTGGAACAAGCTGCATGAGTCCATATGCCGGAATATGACTTGTAGCCTGAGGATTGAAGCTTGATTCCTGTTCTATAACCGCAAAGATCAATGGCTGTTCAATCTGGAATTTATTGCTATATTTTTTAACGATGTCTTTGTACAAAGCAGCAGACTTGGATATATTGTCACTAACTAAAGGCAAATTAATGTAAACAATTTTTCGATTGCTTCCGTCTTTTCCTGTTACTTTAGTTACTGATTTGTTGATTTGCTTTGCTACTTGGTAGGCAATATTTTCCTTGGTTTTATTATTTAGATTTTGAGTTTTTTCACTCTGTGTCAGCGCAGCTTCTTCTTTACTTTTTTCTTTCTTATCCAATTTGATTCTTGCCAGAGTTTTGTCTTTTCGTGAATGCTTTTGAGATTCTGTTTTTTGAGGTATTTTCAGTTCTCCACCTCTGACTACTGGTTGTGGTGGAGTCTTCTTCTTATTTGAGGTCGAGCTTCTCAGGCTCATTACATTTTCTGAAGACAAATCTATATGATAGTCCGACAAATCCAGTAATCCATCTAATATTGGATTTTGGGTAATAGGTTTGGATTGATCGACTTGTGAACGATAGGGGCAAGTGCTTCCCCGACTGACCATTAAATTGTATATAGCTTCTGTAAGCTTTTCGTCAATTTCTTCCTGATTGGCGTTCGGATCAACTGCAATTTCTACCAAAGCATTGCCTTTCTCGAAATTTACAATAGAACGTGATAGAAAATCATCACTATATTCAACCCATTCATATTTTGAATCAAGGACTATAGAATCACCTCCCCAAACTTTTTGGATATTGTTTTTATATATGTTAAATTCAGCTGTCGCTTTCTCAATATAGTCATTATAAGCTTTTTTTACGGAGTCGGCATATTGCTCAAAGTCATTTTTTTTCTGTATTAATGCGGGCATTAAAATCCCTGACCAGTGAATTCAATTCATCTTCCGTTGTTTGTGCTTTTATTGGTATATGGCAAACAACTTGTAATATAAATACATATATTACAAACCTTAAATATTGTTGTTTGTAGCCGTATAGTTTCATCATTCAACTGTTTTTCATAAATTAATCAAATACGATATAATTCTCTTTTTTGCAAAGTTAACAGATTACTTATTTTTTAAAAAGAAAATTTAATAAAAAATGTTAGAACTGTTATATAACACTTTTGTATATATTTTATGCCGTATATGGGGTGATGATTTGATGTTTATACTGTAATTTTTACGTATATTTATATTATAAGAGTGATAACTTTATTCTTTTTGTAATAATAATTGTTATATTATGGAATGTCTTTTTATTATAATAATAGAGAAGGAAGTTAAAGATATACAACCATTTTTTATATAAAAAAAAACGGCGGTGCAAAATTCATTATGAACCTTGCACCGCTTTATGTTTTATGAAAACATTTATTTGTTTTTATACATGTTTTCGTAATAATTCTGATAATCCCCGCTTGTTACGTTTTTCACCCATTCCTGATTGTTCAGATACCATTCGATGGTTTTTACTATACCGTCCTCAAATTTTGTTTCCGGTGTCCATCCTAACTCTTCAGAAATCTTTGTTGGATCGATCGCATAACGCTTGTCGTGTCCCAATCTGTCTTTTACGTAAGAAATTAGCGAATCATTAATCCAGTCTATAGATATTTCACCGTTTTCGTTGAGTTCCTTTTTCTTTAGTATTTTTCTCAATTCAGGTTTCTCCGCCATCATGTCGTGGATGGTGCTTATTGTCAGCTTTACTATATCTATATTTTTCTTTTCGTTATGTCCGCCTACGTTGTAAACCTCTCCGCATCTGCCTTTGTTAACCACCAGATCAATGGCCTTACAGTGATCTTCCACGTATAGCCAGTCTCTTACATTCGAACCGTCGCCATATACAGGCAGTCTTTTCCCCTCTAGTATATTCTTTATTATAAGCGGAATAAGTTTTTCAGGGAAGTGGTAAGGACCGTAATTGTTTGAACATCTGGTTATTGTAACCGGCATCTTGTATGTGTCGTGATATGCCATGACAATCATGTCCGCACTTGCCTTTGATGCACTGTAAGGGCTATGTGGACATAATGGAGTGGTTTCAGTGAAATATCCTTCCGAACCTAACGAGCCATAAACTTCATCGGTAGAAACTTGATGGAATCTCACGTCCTTTCTCCATGTAGGATAGCCTGTTTCATCTTTGCCAGTAACCCAGGCTCTACGGGCTGCATCCATGAGGTTTTGTGTGCCTAATATGTTGGTCTGTAGAAACAACTGAGGGTCTTCTATGCTGCGGTCAACGTGACTTTCTGCTGCAAAATTCACGATACAGTCGAATTTATAGTCAGCAAACAGACGTTCTACAAGTTCGCTGTCGCATATATTACCTCTTACAAAAAAGCAGCGTTCATTGTCAATATCGCTGGCTATTGTAGCCAGATTTCCCGCATACGTCAAAGCATCCAATATTACGACTTTAATATCATCGTGTTTTTTCAGAATGTATTTGATGTAATTAGAACCTATGAAACCTGCTGCTCCTGTGACTAAATACGTTTTCATAAAAAGTGTTTATAATTCGAGTGCAAATTTGGGAAAGATTTCTTTAACTGACAAATATTTTTGCAATTAATCTTTTAGCTCAATTACCTCTAGGTCTGAGAAGTTACAATTATTGATATTGAACCTCACAAGCGTACGTACGGTGTGAAAACCATATTTGCCGGCAGCTCCCGGATTGATGTGCAGGAAGCCTAGTTCATTGTCATATTTCACCTTCAGAATATGCGAATGACCGCTTATGAATAGGTTGGGAGAGGACTCTTGCAATACCTTTTTTATGCTGTTGTCATATTTTCCTGGGTATCCTCCTATATGTTTCATAATGACATCGGCACCCTCTACGGTAAATCTGTTTGTTTCAGGTAGTATTTTGCGGATATCCTGTCCGTCAATATTGCCATATACACCTCTGAACGGCCTGAATTCGGCAAGCCTGTCCATGACTTCTTTTGAGCCTATGTCTCCTGCATGCCATATCTCGTCACATTCCTCAAAATATTTCAGATACCTCTCGTCCCAATATCCGTGCGTGTCAGACAATAATCCGATTCTTTTCATCCCACAATATGAATTATTTCAGTATGGCTGCTATATTTTTGATTATTTCCGGGTTAGGCAAATCTTTTTTCTGAATGAGCAGATAAGCGAAATTGTCTGCCAGAATTTCTTCCGGATTTATTGTGTATTTAGTGTTTCTTCCCACTTTGTCATAAAAATCTTCAGCCTTGTCAATACCGTATATGATGGTCTTGCCGTCTGTGCGCAAAGGTATAAGATTTTCATCCAGCGGTATAAGACCTACGTTCAGATAGTCGCCAAGTCCTCCGGTAGTGTATGCCTTGTCTGAATATATAATCATCGAGCATTTCTGTTTTGTTCCGTCAATAGTAAATTCGGCATAGCTGTCGTACTGTTCGATGTCCGGATTTGAGATTTTCCTTTCCACTATGTCTATAGGGAAAAACAGTTCTCTGTCAGTTACTTCGAATCCAATTACAGAATAAACAGATTTTTTGAAATTCTTGTCGCTTCTAGTTAAAAGATGAAACATTTCATGAGCAAGAAGATATTCCAGATTATCTTTTGTCGCCTTATTGATAAAATCCTCTCCCAGTGCAATCCAGTTCTTTCTGGTATATGCCGTTACGTTCATCTCTTCTTTCATTGATGTCTTGACAAGTATAATCTCATGAGGATATTTTATTTTCAGTTTTTGTTTGTCTATCTTCGCTTGAAGCGATTTGAACGCTGCTGTAATCTTTTTCTTGTCTTCGTCGCTCCAGTTCAATGTCTCGTTCATCGCAAGTCTGAGCAGTTCTGATTTTCTTCCGTCTTCTTTTCCCAGACGTAAATTTATATCCAGGCTGTTCAATTTATTGGTGAAGTTATCTATGTCTGTGATAAGCATTTGTGCTTCAGCCTTTGTGGCGAAACGATAGGATATTTTTTTCTGTGCCAGTGCTACAGTTGAGATACAAAGTAATATTGCCGATAATACTAAATGCGATATTTTCATAATCGAGATTTTTTATGATTATATTTATTTTGATTTACAACAGCGTAAATTTAAATAAAAAAAAGCCATTCACATATATCAAGCTTTATCTTTTACGTTTTTTTATATCGTGTCCGTAAAAAGAACCTTGGTTTGTGAATGGCTTTTTTATTATGATATATCCTTATTCTTTGTCTTTAAGAGCTTCGAAAATCAGTTTTTCAAGTTCTTCTGCCAGTTCAGGATTGTCTTGTATGCAAACTTTGGCTGCGTCTCTTCCCTGTCCCAGTTTTGTATCATTGTAGCTATACCATGATCCGCTTTTCTTGATTATTCCTAGTTCAGCTCCCAGGTCTATTATTTCTCCGCTTCTGGAGATACCTTCGCCAAACATAATGTCGAATTCGGCTTTGCGGAAAGGAGGTGCTACTTTGTTCTTCACAACTTTCACCCTTACCTGGTTACCGATAACATCTTCTCCGTCCTTCAGTTGTGTAGTACGGCGTATGTCAAGTCTTACTGACGCATAGAATTTCAGAGCGTTACCGCCGGTAGTAGTTTCAGGGTTACCGAACATTACACCGATTTTCTCGCGCAACTGGTTGATGAAGATACAGGTAGTGTTTGTCTTGTTAATGGTTGATGTAAGCTTTCTCAGTGCCTGCGACATCAGTCGTGCCTGAAGACCTACGCGGTTGTCGCCCATGTCGCCTTCTATTTCAGCTTTAGGAGTAAGTGCAGCTACAGAGTCGATAACGATGATGTCGATAGCTGATGAACGGATCAGCTGGTCTGCAATTTCGAGAGCCTGTTCACCGTTGTCCGGCTGTGAGATAAGCAGATTGTCGATGTCAACTCCAAGTTTTGCAGCATAGAAACGGTCGAAAGCATGCTCAGCATCGATGAAAGCTGCTATACCGCCTGCCTTCTGTGCTTCTGCAATGGCATGTATTGCCAGAGTGGTCTTACCTGATGATTCAGGACCGTAGATTTCTATGATACGTCCTTTAGGATAACCGCCTACACCAAGTGCGGCATTAAGTCCTATTGAACCGCTAGGGATTACTTCAACTTCTTCCACATGGTCATCACCCATTTTCATGATTGAACCTTTTCCGAAGTTCTTTTCTATCTTGTCCATGGCAGCCTGCAGTGCCTTCAGTTTTTCCGAGTTATTAGGCTTTGAAGGGCTGTCTATGCCACCTTCAAATTCCAGTTCGTCTTTCTTTGCCATATATGATTGAGTTTATATGTTGTTATTATTTTAAAATCTGTGCTGCGTGGTCTTTTGTCTTCACCTCTTTAGGAGAAATGATTCTTTCTATCACCCCTTCTTCGTTGATGATGAAGGTAGTACGGAAAGTTCCCATATATTTTCTTCCGTACATGCTCTTTTCACCCCAAACACCGAATTCCTGAACCAGTTTCTGTCCGTATCGGCAATGATGGTGAATGGCAGACTGTTCTTTTCAATGAATTTCTGGTGCGATTTGGCATCCTGTATGCTTGCACCTATAATTTCGTATCCTGCATTTTGCAGAGCCTCGTAGTTGTCGCGCAGATTGCATGCCTGTGCAGTACATCCGCTGGTCATGTCTTTAGGATAGAAGTAAAGTACTACTTTCTTTCCTTTGTAATTGCTCAGGCGTATTTCTTCGCCTTTTTCGTTCAGTCCCAAAAAGTCGGGCGCCTTGTCTCCTACATTCATGGTATATATAAAGATAATTAAAGCCCGCTCTGGAATAAGTCATACTGAGGATACATATTCCGAAGCGGACTTTTTATGTTATTGTATTAAAGTTCCAAATCTCCGTCGAACACTTCATGCCATGGCAATCCGTACATGTTCAATGCTTCCATGAATGGATCCGGATCGAATTCTTCCACGTTCCATACTCCCGGACGTTTCCATAATCCTTTCAGGAACATCATGGCACCTATCATTGCCGGAACACCTGTAGTGTAGCTTACTCCCTGCATACCTGTTTCCTTGTAAGCAGCCTGGTGAGAACAGTTGTTGTAAACGTAGTATGTACGTTCCTTTCCGTCTTTCACACCGCGGATACGGCAACCGATAGAAGTTTCGCCTTCGTAGTTTTCGCCAAGATCCTGTGGGTTAGGCAATACGGCTTTCAGGAACTGCAATGGAACGATTTCCATTCCGTTGTAGTTGATAGGCTCGATGCTTGCCATACCGATGTTCTGTATCACTCTCAGGTGAGTGAGGTATTCCTGTCCGAATGTCATCCAGAAGCGTGCACGCTTGATGGTAGGGAAGTTCTTTACGAGCGATTCGAGCTCTTCGTGATAAAGCAGATATGAATCGCGCGGACCGATGTTTGGATAAGTCAAATCCTTGTGGAATTCCAGAGGTTTTGTAGTTACCCATTTTCCGTCTTCCCAGTAACGTCCGTTCTGAGTGATTTCGCGGATATTTATTTCAGGGTTGAAGTTTGTAGCAAATGCCTTGTGGTGATTTCCTGCATTACAGTCAACGATGTCAAGGTAATGCATTTCGTCGAAGTGGTGTTTAGCTGCATATGCAGTATATACACCGCTCACTCCCGGGTCGAATCCGCATCCGAGGATGGCAGTCAGACCTGCATCTTCGAAACGTTTCTTGTAAGCCCACTGCCAGCTGTATTCGAAATGAGCTTCGTCTTTTGGCTCATAGTTGGCTGTATCAAGATAGTTCACTCCTGCCTGCAAGCAAGCTTCCATGATAGTCAAATCCTGATAAGGAAGAGCTACGTTAATAACGATTTCGGGTTTAAAACTGTTGAATAAAGCCACCAGTTCGGCCACATTGTCTGCATCTACCTTAGCGGTTTTGATGTTTGGGTTGCCGATTGCCTTTACAATCGCGTCACATTTTGACTGGGTGCGGCTAGCAATCATCACTTCTGTGAAAACTTCAGGATGCTGAGCCACCTTGTGTGCAACAACGGTACCTACACCGCCTGCACCGATAATCAATACTTTACTCATTTAATATATTAATGTGAAATTTTAATTCCCGGTAAACGTTACCGTTCAATATGCAAAGATAAGACTTTTTTCAAAATTGCATGCAGTATTGTTCAAATATCATTATTTTTATATCAGAATAGAAAAAACAATAACATTGTTTGTTACTTTTGTGTGAACAATGGATAATTGTTTTTGTTATAGTATTTGAAATATAAAAAACAGGAAAAAGGTATGAAGAAAATGTTAATCAGTGCAGCAGCCTTTGCTGCGGTTGTTTTGTCATCTTGTGGAACAACAGGCAAATCAGTAGATATTTCGGGCGAGTGGAATGTTGTATCTGTAAAGGGTGAACAGGTAGCAGGCAATCCTTACATAGGTTTTAATCTTGCAGAAGGACGTATATACGGAAATGCCGGATGTAACAGAATAATGGGTGGAGTAGAGGTTGACTCTGTCAATCCGGGCAAAATAGGATTTACCGGAGTAGGTGCGACACGTATGATGTGTCCTGACATGGAAACAGAACAGAAAGTTCTTGAGGCATTGAACGAGGTTGCCGGATATCAGGCTTCGTCTGCCGGAGTAGAGCTTACTGACAAGGACGGCAATGTATTGATGTCGCTCGAAAAGAAAGAAGCTCCTGCCGTATCAGTAAATGACATCAATGGCAAATGGAATATAACAAAGGTGGAAGGTGCTGCTGTGGAGGTTGCTGACAAGACTCCTTTCATCTCATTCAATGTGGCAGAGAACGCTGTCCACGGAAACGGCGGATGCAACATCATCAACGGTTCATTCTCTCAGGAAGAGGGCAATCCTTCTTCTCTTAAATTCGGTCAGATGATAAGCACCATGATGGCAGGTCCTGGTATGGAAACAGAGCGTAAGGTCCTTTCTGCCATGAATAAAGTAGCTTCATTCGTTGTTAATGAAGACGGAACTTTGTCGCTTATGGATGTTGCTGATAATGAGGTTCTTCTGCTGGTTAAGAGCGAAGACGGAACAGTGTCAGAATAAGTCTTGATACGTTTAAAAAAAATGAACGCACGTTTCTGGTAAAACGTGCGTCCATTTTGTCTCGAATGGGCGTCCATTTTGTTTCGAACGTGCGCACGTTTTCTTTCTTTATTTATATAGCCCTTCATTATTTATAATTTCATATACCGCAGGATGCAGAAAATATCTCACGTCTTTACCCTGTGATATACTCTGGCGGATAAAGGTTGAGCTTACTTCTATCAATGGACTGTCAACGGCTCTTACGTTTTGTGGCAACGTTTCTGGAATATCATATCCTAGTCGTGGATAGACCAATACATGATGCTTTGATATGATTTCTTCCGGCGATTTCCAACGGTCGAAAGCCGCCCAGTTGTCGGCTCCGATTATCAGGTAGAAATCCCTGTCAGGGTATGTTTCGGACAGTTTGTTAAGGGTATTTATGGTATATGAAGGTTTGGGAAGACTGAACTCAAAATCGGAGACGCGGAAACGTCCGTATCCACTTACAGCAGCGTGCACCATCCTCAGACGGGTCTTGTCGTCAAGAAGCTTTTCGTTTTGCTTGAACGGGTTTTGTGGGGAAACGAGAAACCATAATTCGTCAATGTAATCATTCTCGCACAAGTAGTTGGCCAATGCCAGATGTCCTATGTGGATTGGATTAAACGAGCCTCCGAAAATGCCTGTTCTTAACTTCTTCTCTTCCATAATCTGTAGTTGACAACTTGCCATGCCGCAACCAGTATCATGGCTGTAGCTATTATATATTCTTCCTTGGCGATTGCCACTATGCCTACGGCAATAGCTGCAAAACCGATGACGATTGTTAAAATCGCCATCAGTTGCATTATCTTTTTAGGATTTCTGGCCATATTATTTTTTCAGGAAATTACTGATGGTTTCAAGTGCTTCGGCCTGTGCTTTTTCCAGCACGTCGTTCACTATCACTACATCGAACTTGTCGGCATAACTTAGCTCGAACTCGGCTTTTGCTATACGGCTTTCTATCACTTCCGGAGAATCTGTGCCGCGTCCGTTAAGTCGTTTGCGCAGTTCTTCCACTGATGGTGGCTGGATGAATACGGAGAGGGCACGTTCGCCATAGAATTTCTTTATGTTGCATCCGCCTACTACATCAACATCGAATATCACGTTCTGACCTTCCGAAAGCTGTTTCTCGACTTGCGATTTCAGTGTTCCGTAGAAGCGGTCGGTATATACTTCTTCGTATTCAAGAAACTCTCCATCTGCTATTTTCTGTCTGAACTCATCAGGAGTAAGGAAGAAATATTCCACTCCGTTCTGTTCTGTACCGCGTGGCGGGCGGCTTGTTGCCGAGATTGAAAATGCCAGATTAAGGTTCTGTTTCAGCAGATAGTTTATTATTGTTGATTTGCCTGAACCTGATGGGGCTGAAAAGATTATAAGTTTTCCCATGATTACATTACGTTTAATACCTGTTCCTTGATTTGTTCCAGCTCGTCTTTCATCTGGACTACTATGTTTTGCATTTCTGCATGGTTTGACTTGCTGCCTGTAGTGTTGATTTCACGTCCCATTTCCTGAGCTATGAATCCAAGCTTCTTGCCCTGACCGTGTCCGCCTGCCATTGTTTCGCGGAAGTATTTCAGGTGGTTGGCGAGACGTTGTTTCTCTTCGTTGATGTCAAGCTTTTCGATATAGTATATCAGTTCCTGTTCCAGACGGTTCTTGTCATAGTCAACGCTTATTGTCTTCTCCAGTGCATCGGTGATTTTTTCTCTTATGCGTGCCACTCTTTCTTTTTCGAATGGTTCGATGGATGCGAGCAGACGTTCGATGTTGTCAATCTTTTCGTTGAATTTCTTTTCAAGAGCTGCTCCTTCCTGTTTGCGGAAGTTTACCAGTGCATTGATGGCTTCTTCCACAGCACCTTTGGCCACTTCCCATTCCTCGTCTTCCAGCACCTGCATGTCAACCTTTGTCAGTACGTCGGGCATGCGGAGCAGGGTGGCAAACCAGTCGGAAGGTAATGGAATATTACAAGTTTCTGATATATTCTTTATTTGTGAGTAGTAATTCTGGAGCAGTGCGGCGTTGATAGGAGTTGCTGCGTCCGAAGCTTCCTTTTCTATCCACAGGCTGAAGTCAACTTTTCCGCGTTCAAGACTTTTGGAAATCATGTTTCTGATTTCCATTTCTTTTTCTCTGTACAATGGGGCTATTCTGGCTGATACGTCAAGTGCCTTGCTGTTTAGTGATTTTATCTCTACGATAATTTTTTTATCGTTGTAAGTAACTGTTGATTTACCGTAACCGGTCATTGATTGTATCATAACAAATTCTATTTTTTTGCAAAAGTAAGGAAAAGTGAGGAATTTATAGAAAGAGAGTGGGATAAAAAGTGTATATTTGCAGACAATAATATATTAAAAGTAAACTATGTCGTGTATTTTACATATTGAGACTTCTACAGAAGTATGTTCCGTATCTGTAAGTCAGGACGGAGCTTCTATTTTTACAAAGGAAGATTTTAACGGACCATCTCATGCCACAGTGCTTGGTGTGTATGTTGATGAGGCTTTGTCGTTTGTTGATAATCATGCTATTCCGCTCGATGCAGTGGCAGTGAGTTGCGGGCCTGGTTCATATACCGGACTGAGAATAGGAGTTTCTATGGCAAAAGGTATTTGCTATGGCAGAAATATTCATCTGATAGGTATTCCTACGCTGGAAGTGATGTGTGTTCCTGTGCTTCTCAATCATGATTTGCCCGACGATGCTTTGCTGTGTCCTATGATTGATGCTCGCCGTATGGAGGTGTATGCCGCAATATACGACCGTTCTTTGAAGGCTTGTCGTGAAATCAGTGCCGACATAATAGACGAGAATTCTTATAAGGAATTCCTTGACGAACATCCGGTTTATTTCTTTGGTAACGGTGCTGCGAAATGTCGCGAAAAGATTACTCATACTAACGCTCATTTCATTGATGACATTCATCCGCTGGCAAAATGGATGTTCCCTTTGGCAGAAAAGGCTATCGCCTGTGAAGATTATAAGGATGTAGCTTATTTTGAACCTTTCTATCTGAAAGAATTTGTAGCTTCTACGCCTAAAAAACTACTTTGATATAAACATTATTACGAATATATGGAATACAATACACAGCAACGCCGTCTTCCGCTTCCTGAATATGGACGAAGTGTGCAGAACATGGTTGACCATGCGCTTACGATAAAAGACCGTGAGCAAAGGCAGATATGTGCAAACACTATAATCAAGATTATGCGCGGAATGTTTCCGCAATATAAGGACAATGCAGACCTGAATCAGAAACTTTGGGATCATTTGGCTATTATGTCTGATTTTAAGCTTGATATTGATTATCCGGTGGAGATTGTAAAGAAGGAAAGCCTGCATGTGAAGCCTGACAGGGTTCCTTATCCTCAGTCAAAATTGCGTTATAAGCATTATGGCCGTTTTGTGCAGGATATGATTAATGTTGCTGCAGGATATGAGGAAGGTGAAGAGAAAAGACAGCTCATCAATCTTATTGCCAACCAGATGAAGAAGGACTATCAGAACTGGAATAAGGATGGTGTCGATAATCAGAGAATTGTTGACGACCTGTGTGAGTTGTCCGACGGTAGAATAAAAATTACTGTAGATGATGTGAAAATGTTTGAACATCGTGTGTTTACGCAACGCCGTCGTCAGACAAACAACAATCAGCAGAAGCGTAAAAACAATAATGATAAGTAATTGTCGGTTATCATATGTCATCGTGTGGAATGACTAATGACAGACTGACTTAATAATTAAGAATATGAGCTCATTTGTAATAGAAGGCGGACACAAACTTCATGGAGAGATAACACCTCAGGGAGCAAAGAATGAAGTTCTGCAGATATTATGTGCCACATTGCTCACTTCGGAAGAAGTTACGGTTCATAATATCCCTAATATACTGGATGTGAACAATCTGATTCAACTTATCAGCGACATGGGGGTGAAGGTTTCAAAACTGAATGCTGACACTTATTCGTTCAAGGCTGATAACGTAAATCTGTCATATCTGGAAAGTGAGGAGTTTTTGCTCAGATGTTCCAAACTGAGAGGTTCTGTTATGCTTGTCGGACCACTGTTGTCGCGTTTCGGTAAGGCTATGATTTCAAAGCCGGGGGGAGACAAGATAGGCAGACGCCGACTGGATACACATTTTATCGGTATTCAGAAACTGGGAGCTTCATTCGAATATGATGCGGAACGTGGGGTATATACGCTTTCTGCAGATAATTTGAAAGGAACATACATGTTGCTTGACGAGGCTTCTGTGACGGGTACAGCCAATATTGTTATGGCTGCTGTACTTGCCGAGGGAGTGACGACTATATATAATGCAGCTTGTGAACCTTATCTTCAGCAATTATGCAAGATGCTGAACCGTATGGGAGCAAAGATTTCCGGAATAGCATCAAATCTGCTTACTATAGAAGGTGTAAAGGAATTGAAAGGTTGCACTCATACTGTATTGCCTGATATGATTGAGGTTGGTAGTTTCATAGCTATGGCAGCTATGACCAGAAGTGAAATTACCATTAAGAATGTTTCGTATGAGAACCTTGGTATAATCCCTGACAGCTTCCGCAGATTGGGTATCAGACTCGAGCAGAAAGGTGATGACATATTGGTGCCCCAGCAGGAACATTATGAAATAGAGTCGTTCATAGACGGATCTATTATGACTATAGCCGATTCACCATGGCCTGGACTTACTCCTGACTTGCTTAGTGTTATGCTGGTAGTGGCTACACAGGCTAAGGGTAGTGTGCTTATACATCAGAAGATGTTTGAAAGCAGGCTGTTCTTTGTTGACAAACTCATAGACATGGGAGCACAGATAATATTGTGCGATCCGCATAGAGCAGTAGTTATCGGTCATGACCATAATTTCAGTCTGAGAGGTGGAAATATGACTTCGCCGGATATACGTGCCGGAATTGCGTTGCTTATTGCTGCCATGGGAGCAGAAGGCACAAGCCGGATTCACAATATAGAACAGATAGACCGTGGATATCAGAATATAGAACAACGTCTGACTGCACTGGGGGCTCGTATCACAAGAATTTAATTAATACAGATGATTAGAAAAGAAGAAGTATATAAAATAGGAGTGATAAACAAACCTCATGGGGTGAAAGGAGAGGTTTCCTTTACTTTCACTGATGATATATTCGACCGTGTGGATTGTGATTATCTTATTTTGCTTATGGACGGGATTCTTGTACCGTTTTTTATAGAGGAATATCGTTTCCGTTCGGATAATTCTGCTTTGGTGAAATTTGAGGATGTGGATACGGCAGAAAAGGCCAGAATGTTTACCAATGTGGAAGTGTTTTTCCCTATGAAATATGTGGAGGAACAGGACGAAGTAACATCGTGGAACTATTTTGTGGGCTTCGAAGTGAATGATGTAAATCATGGAATACTTGGCAGGATAGTTGATGTGGATGACGCTACTATAAATGTACTGTTCGTTATTGAAAAGGAAGACGGAAGCGAGATCCTGTTGCCTGCACACGAAGAATTCATACTTGATATTGACCATAAGAAGAAGTGTGTGAAAGTGGATATTCCTGAAGGATTGTTGGAATAATAAAAACTGATGAGCATGAGAAAGAAAGGACGTAAGGCGTTTTGGCATAATATTAAGTTTAAATATAAACTGACTATCATCAACGAAAATACGTTGGAAGAGGTGGTAGGAATACATGTTTCCAAACTGAATGGGCTTTCTGTCCTTATATTTGCTTGCACTGTAATATTTATTATTGCTGCGTTGATAATCGCATTTACGCCACTGAGAAACTATTTGCCTGGTTATATGAACAGTGAGGTGCGCGAAATGGTTGTCGCCAATGCTTTAAGGGCTGATTCATTGAGACAGGCATTGGAAAAACAGAACATGTATATAATGAATATACAGGATATTTTCAGTGGAAAAATAAAGGCTGACACGGTTCAGTCGATAGATTCGCTCACCAATCTGCGTGCTGAACAGCTTATGGAAAGAACTAAGGAAGAAGAGGAATTCCGTCAGCAGTATGAACAGAAGGAACGGTATAATTTGCGTGCCATAGATACAGGGAATGCGGTGGCAGGACTGGTGTTTTTCAAGCCTGTAAACGGAGTTATGGATATGAATTTCGATCCTGAAAAGAAACATTACGGGATAGATGTGATAACTGGTCCTAATGCAAACGTTCTGGCTGTATTGGATGGAACTGTAATCATGGCTGCATATACAATAGACGATGGTTACGTAATACAAATCCAGCATTCGCAAAATTTTATCAGTATATATAAACACTGTGGTTCATTGATGAAACAACCTGGAGATAAGGTAAAAGGTGGCGATGTCATTGCTTTGGTGGGAAAAAGTAAGGAAAAGCCAAGCGGACATTATCTTCACTTTGAACTTTGGCACAGGGGTACGCCAATCAATCCGGAAAAATATGTAGTTTTCTAAGATTATGAAGAAACAGATAGCAATTTTGGGCTCTACTGGGTCTATTGGTACCCAGGCTTTACAAGTGATAGAGGAACATCCTGATTTATACGAAGTGTATGCTCTGACAGCTAATAATAAAGTAGAAAAACTTATTGAACAGGCCAGAAAGTTTCAGCCTGAGGCTGTAGTTATAGCAAACGAAGATAAGTATCAGCAACTTAAAGATGCTTTGGCTGACCTGCCTATAAAGGTTTATGCTGGAGCTGAAGCATTGTGTGAGATAGTGGAATCGGGACCGGTCAATATAGTTCTCACTGCAATGGTGGGTTATGCAGGTCTGAAACCGACCATGAATGCCATAATGGCCGGAAAAACAATTGCACTTGCCAATAAAGAAACACTGGTAGTTGCAGGAGAGCTTATAACAGAACTTGCACAGCAGTACAGGACTCCTATTTTGCCGGTTGACTCTGAACACTCGGCAATATTCCAGTGTCTTGAAATGAATAATCCTATCAGTAAGGTTATTCTTACTGCATCAGGAGGGCCTTTCCGTACATTCAGCATGGAACAACTGGCAACAGTAACCAAGGAACAGGCTTTGAAGCACCCTAACTGGAGTATGGGAGCAAAGATTACCATAGATTCTGCTTCTATGATGAATAAAGGATTTGAAGTTATAGAGGCCAAATGGCTTTTTGGAGTTAAGCCTGAACAGATTGAGGTGGTGGTTCATCCACAGTCGGTCATACACTCTATGGTGGAATATAAGGACGGTGCGGTAAAGGCCCAGCTTGGTGTACCAGACATGCGTCTGCCGATACAATACGCGTTCTCTTATCCTAAACGCGAGAGTCTGTCGGGCGAACGTCTTGATTTCATGAAATGCAATACACTTACATTTGAAGCTACTGACACAAAACGTTTCAGAAACCTTGCTTTTGCATACGAGGCTATGAACCGTGGAGGTAATATGGCTTGTATATTGAATGCAGCCAATGAGGTGGTTGTTGCAGCTTTCCTGAAAGACCAGATATCTTTCCTGGGTATGAGTGATGTAATCGAAAAAACAATGAATAAGGTGGCTTTCATCAGTAACCCTACATATCAGGATTATGTAGAGACTGACGCTATAGCACGCCGTATAGCTGCAGAGTTTGTCATAAATTCGGGCTTTTAGTCAATAACCTATTAAAAAAAGTAAGAAAAATCAATGGAGACATTTTTTATCCGTGCCCTTCAATTGGTGCTAAGCTTGTCTATTCTGGTCATAGTACATGAAGGAGGACACTTCTTTTTTGCGCGTTTATTCAAAATAAGGGTTGAGAAATTCTATATATTTTTCGATCCATGGTTTTCTTTGTTCAAATTCAAGCCTAAGAATTCGGATACGGAATATGGTGTAGGATGGTTGCCGTTAGGCGGATACTGTAAAATTGCAGGTATGATAGACGAATCGATGGATACCGAGCAGATGAAGCAGCCTGCACAGCCTTGGGAGTTCCGTTCAAAACCTGCATGGCAGAGATTGCTGGTGATGATAGGAGGTGTGATGATGAACTTCATTCTGGCTTTGTTCATCTATTCAATGATTCTGTTCACATGGGGTGACAAATATATCGCACTCAAGGATATGAGCTATGGGTTGAAGTTTAACGAAACTGCTCAGGAAATAGGTTTCCGCGATGGTGATATACTAATCAGTGCCGATGGAAAAGAACTTGACCGTTTCGGTATGGATATGATACGCAGTATGGTTGAAGCTAAGGAAGTGACTGTATTGCGTAATGGAGAAACTGTCAATATTGCCATGCCTGAATTGAGCCTTATTGATGTGGCACAGCAGGATCCTATGTTTGTTGATGTATTCCATCCTAATGTAGTCGATTCAGTGCTTGCAGGTGGCGGATTTGCAAATGCCGGAATACAGAAAGGCGACTCGCTTATAGCTGTCAACGGAAAAACTCTTAATTCATGGAATGACTTCCAGAACCAGATTGCCGATTTGAAACTTAGGGCTGAAGTTGCAGAAAAGACTACAGCGGAATTCTCTTTGGTGTATTCGCGTGCGGGAGTAAGAGATACCGTAAATGTGACTACTGACGAGCAGTTCAAAGTGGCTGCCTTTGGAGGACTGCTTAACTACACTCCTACGGTGCGTTCATTCGGTTTCTTCGAGTCATTCCCTGCAGGAGTTACTCTTGGTGTAAATACATTGAAAGGGTATGTGAACGACCTTAAATATGTATTCACTAAGGAAGGAGCCAAGAGTGTGGGTGGTTTCGGTACTATCGGAAGCATCTTCCCTAAGGTTTGGGACTGGCAACGTTTCTGGTCAATGACAGCATTCCTGTCTATTATATTGGCATTTATGAACATTCTGCCTATTCCTGCACTCGACGGTGGACATGTGCTCTTCCTTATCTATGAGATTGTGGCCCGCCGCAAGCCTAGCGACAAGTTCCTGGAACATGCTCAGATGGTTGGTATGTTCCTGCTTTTTGCATTGCTTATCTGGGCAAACTTCAATGACGTACTTAGATTCTTGTTATAATTAAATATCGAAATATGAAGAGAATTTTGTTTTCTGCAATATTGGGAAGTATGATGCTTTCTGCTACATTGGGCAAGGCCCAGGAAAGACTTCCGGAATATCTGCAGGCTGAAAAGTTTACCGAAAGTAAGCTTAAAAACATGTTGTTTTCTACCATGGTCGATCCTCACTGGTTTCAGAATGGAAACGGCTTCTGGTATGAATATAAGACTTCCGAAGGTAAGTTCTGGTATGTGGTAAACCCATCGCAAAAGAAGAAGGAACTGTTGTTCGACCGTGATAAGCTGGCAGCACAACTCACTGAAATAGTGAAAGACCCGTTTGAGGCAAGACAGCTTCCTGTTAAGAATCTTAAGGCTGAAGCTGACGGACGTACTTTTACTTTCGAAGTAGTGTCATCGCAGGATGAAAAAAATGATAAGGACAATAAAACCGAAAAGAAGGTTTTCTATTTTTCGTATGATTTTCCTTCAAAGAAACTGACTCACCTTGCAGATAAGGAAAAAGAACCTAAGAAACTAGGCTGGGCGTCTGTTTCACCCGACGGACAGTCTGTGGTGTATGCCAAGGACTGCAACCTGTATCGTATGAGCATTGCCGACTACCGTAAGGCTCAGAAGGATGAGAAAGACAGTACAATAGTAGAAATTCAGCTTACCACAGACGGTATGCCTGATTTCGGCTATGGTATTCCTTACAGCATACTGAATACAGACACTCTATGTAATGGCAAGCGCCGTAGAGCATGGGGCTGCTGGTCGCCCGATTCAAAGCATTTTGTTACTATAGTTTCGGATGACAGGGCTGTCAAGCCTTTGTGGGTAATAAATTCCATAGCTGAACCTCGCCCTACACTTGAGACATACAAGTATCAGATGCCGGGGGAAATGGAGGCACCGGAAGAACATCTCTATATATTCGATATGACATCGAACACACGTAAGGAGATTAAAGTGTCGGCATGGAAGAACCAGTGGTTGGGACTTGAAGAAAAACCAATGGAAAAGAAACAGAGAGACATGGAATTCCGTCCTTCGGTATGGCAGGGTGACAATAACCGTTTCTTCGTTACACGATATAGCAGAGATCTTCACCGTATTGACGTGTGTACATATACAGTAGGAGAGGATTCCATCGTTCCAATAGTGAAGGAACGCATGAATACTTATCAGGAAACTCGTCCTATACATGTATTGAACGGAGGTAAGGAATTTATACAGTGGAGCGAACGCGACGGCTGGGCGCATCTTTATCTATACGACGACAAGGGAAATCTGAAGAACAGAATTACCGAAGGACCATGGCATGTGGAGCAGGTATTGAAGATAGATGAGGCTACACGTACCGTATATTTCCTGGCAAACGGTAAGGAAAAGGATGAGAACCCTTATTACGAACATCTGTATAAGGTAAATGTAAACGGAAGCGGGCTTACAAGACTGACAAAAGGAGATTACTTCCATCAGATTTCATTGTCGGACGATGCACAGTTTGCGGTAGATAATTTCTCGCGTGTAAACACGGTGCCGTGTGCAGACCTGATTGACAGAAACGGAAACAAGGTGATGACTATTCAGGAAAGTGATTTCTCAAACCTTAAGGCTGCGGGATATAAGTTCCCTGAACTTTTCAAGGTTAAGGCTGCCGATGGTGTGACAGACCTTTATGGAGTGATGTACAAACCATATGACTTTGATTCAACAAAGGTATATCCTATCATAGACTATGTATATCCGGGACCTCAGGTTGAGGCTGTATATTATCCGTTTACACGCATGAGTATCCGTACCGACCGTTTGGCTCAGGCTGGATTTATCGTCATTTCTGTAGGTCAGAGAGGAGGACATCCAAGCCGTTCGAAGTGGTATCACAATTATGGTTACGGCAATATGCGCGATTATCCTTTGGCAGACCACAAGGCAGCGGTTGAGCAGCTGGCTGCACGATATAAATATATAGATATAAATAAGGTAGGTATTCACGGTCATTCCGGTGGCGGTTTTATGTCAACAGCCGCAATATGCCAGTATCCTGATTTCTACAAGGCTGCAGTCTCATGCGCAGGAAACCATGATAACCGTATCTATAACCGCTGGTGGAGTGAAACACACCATGGAGTGAAAGAAACTGTTTCTGAAAAAGGTGATACTACATTCGTATATAAGATAGCTACTAACCCTGAGATAGTAAAGCAATTGAAAGGTCATCTTTTGCTGGTTCACGGCGACATAGACAACAATGTTCATCCGGCAAATACTACACGCGTGGTAAATGCGCTTATCAGGGCAGGCAAGCGTTTCGATATGCTATATCTTCCGGGACAACGTCATGCTTTTGGAGATATGAATGAATATTTCTACTGGAGACTTGTAGATTATTTTTCAGAGCATCTGAAGGGACAAAGTGAAAAATCGGTAGATATTCCTAAGAGGTGATAGAACTTTCTTATATATAAAAACAAATCAGGCTGTCCATGAGGGCAGCCTGATTTGTTTTTATACTGTATGTAGATTATTCGGCTATCGTAACCTTAGCCGATTTCAGCTTCTTGATGTCTGATGTTCCACCATAAAGGATTTCGTATTCACCTTCAAGTGTATGCATAGTATTGCTGTTTGTGTCAAACCATTCAAAGCTTTCAGGAGTAAGTTGGAATTTCACATTGCTTGTCTCTCCCTGACCTATATTTACACGTTTGAATTCTCTTAAAGTCAAAATAGGGCCTTCTTTGTCGTCCGGACGGCGCAAATAAACCTGAACAACTTCTTCTCCGTCGCGTTTGCCTACATTGCTTACAGGAATTTCAAGCGAAAGTGTTTCATCAGCCTTTATAGTTTGAGAACTTAAAGTTGCGTCTCCATATTTGAAAGATGTATAACTAAGACCGTGGCCGAACGGGAATAACGGTTCGTCTGTGAAATATCTGTATGTACGTCCTTTCAGTGAGTAATCTTCGAAGTCAGGCAATTGGCTTGTGCTCTTGTAGAAAGTGAGCGGAAGTCTTCCGGCAGGATTATAGTCACCCATAAGAGTTGCCGCTACAGCTCTACCTCCAGCCTGTCCTGGATACCATGCCTGAAGGATAGCGTCGCACAGCTGTGCTTCTTTTGTAAGTGCCATAGCCGAGCCTGAGAAGTTGACCATAACGATTTTCTTTCCGGCTTTTTTCAGTGCGGCAAGCAACTTGGTCTGTATTGCTGGCAGTTCTATACTTTCTCTGTCTCCACCGTTAAATCCTGGTATTCTGATAGGCATTTCCTCGCCTTCAAGCTGAGGTGAAATACCACCTGCAAATATAACTACATCTGCATCTTTTACTTTGTTTACGGTTGAAGAAAGGTTTAATGGAACTTCGCGTCCGAAATCGAAATTCAGTGTCGCACAGTTTCCTTCTGTAGCAACATAATCAACCTTTATGTCATATGTTTTTCCTTTTTCGACGTTCATCTCGTAAGCATGCGAGTTCTTAACGTTTAGTCCCGATGCAACTTCTTTTCCGTCTATATATAATCTGATATATCCCTGAGTCTGGAAGCTGAATGCTATAGTCTCATCTTTTACCGGTTTCAGTTCCGATTCATATCTTGCCGAGAAATTTCCGAGGTTTACGCCAGGAGCAAATACTGTGGCACCGGCTGTGGTGAAATGGAAAGGAGTACCTACATGAGCGGTAACGTCAGGATCGCCTTCCTGCTTCATCTTGTTCCAATACAAAGCCTTGAATCCTTTTTCGCCATCGGCACTGCACAAATCGAACAGACTTTGCAAAGATACTTCAGAAGTGTGGTCACATCCCTGTTCGTATATAATCTGTGATTCGGGAATGATTTCTTTCAGTCCTTCAAGCAATGTTATAGTCTTGCTTGGAAATCCATTATAGTTACCCCACTGCATTACAGAATCATTAGCGTTAGGACCGATAACCGCTATCTTCATATTCCTGTTTAATGGGAGTATGTTGTTCTTGTTTTGAAGTAGGACAAGTGATTCCTCAGCCATTTTCAATGCAAGGTCTTTATGTTCTTTGCAATCTACAACGCTGTAAGGGATTTCTTTCCATGATACATTTTCGTCCATTTCGCCAAGCTCGAAACGTGCTGTCATAAGGCGTTTCAATGAATTGTCGAGAGTCTCTTCCTTTATCAATCCTTGTTTTACGGCGTCAACCAGCGAACCGTAGCTCTCGCCACATTCCAGGTCTGTTCCTGAATGTACAGCTTTTGCACTCGCATGCTCAGCGTCAGGTTCAGTGTTATGATGTCCTTCAGTATAAAAATCGGCTATAGCCCAACAGTCGGACAGAACGATACCTTTAAATCCCCATTCATCGCGCAAAATCTGCTGCAAAAGCCTTGTACTTCCACAGCATGGTTCGCCTTCGTATCTGTTGTAGGCACACATCACTTCTTTTACTCCGGCTTTTGTCACCAGATCCTTGAATGCCGGAAGGTAAGTTTCCCATAAGTCGCGAGGATCAATATTTTCGGCATTGAACACATGTCTGTTCCATTCCGGTCCGCTGTGTACTGCATAGTGTTTTGCACATGCGTGCAGCTTGTCGTATTTTGTGGAGTCAGGTCCCTGTAATCCTTTTACTACGCTGATACCCATTCTTCCTGCCAGATACGGGTCTTCACCATAGGTTTCCTGACCTCTTCCCCAACGCGGGTCTCTGAAGATGTTTACGTTAGGAGTCCAAAAAGTAAGTCCCTGATATCTTTGCAAGTCTCCGGATTTGGAAAATTCTGTATTCTTGGCTCTGGCTTCATCGGAAACGGCTGTGAATACATCGTATAATAACTCATCATCAAATGATGCAGCCATACCTATACATTGTGGAAATACAGTTGCTGTTCCGGCTCTTCCTACACCGTGTAATGCTTCGTTCCACCAGTCGTATTTCTTTATTCCAAGTCGTGGAATGGCAGGTGAGTTCATTTGCATTAACGATACTTTTTCTTCCAGATTTAATCTGCTGATAATGTCTTCAGCCCTTTCTTCGGGCGATAATGAAGTGTTTTTGTAGGCCGGTTCCTGGCATGAGAACAAGAGGATTCCGCAGCCGGCCAATGCGAAGAAACGCCATGTTTTTCTATTTTTCATAAGATATTAAGAGTTTATGTTTATATAGTGTATTTCATACATTAAAACTGTGGGTAAAGTTATATGTTTTTTTGTAATATTGTTATTGTTAGGTGATGTATTTGAACAGAATATAACTTTTTTATATGAAAAAAGCCAACCGTCGGAGGTTGGCTTTGATGATTTTATTATGTATATGATTTACAGGTTGTTTATTTCAGCTGATGTCACTTCGCATATATACATTATATATTCTTTAGAAGTGTCGATGTTCTGATTTAGAGATTTAAGTTCTTCTGAAGACATATTTTGTGTCATGGTCTTCTTACATTCTATGATGATTGCAGCATCTATTGATTTTCCTACATAGAATGAAATCTTATACTCTGAGTTTTCTTCCATATTTTTACATATCTCGGAATTCTTCTTGTCTATGAGGATATATGCAACGTCTTTGTTGAACAGTTTTCCGAAGCCTCCCCATGACTGATGTGACACTTCGGTTTCTTTATTTCCGGATGTTATTGTAATTCTACCTTTGGCAGCTATATCGTTGAGGTTTCCCGGTAATTGTGATACGGAAACTTTTCCTGATGTATTGGCAGGAGACTGTACAGGAGTTGTTGTAGGATTGTCAATAAGCTTTTGTCCCAGACTTTCTCTTGCTGAGCTGAACAGCTCATCTTTCAAATCTATAGTCTCACGTCTGAATTTTCCACAGATAGGTGCCAGTTTTGTTTTTTTCTTGTTCAGTGCCATATCGTCTGTAATCCATTCTTCGGCAGAATAGCGTTCACCTCCGTCTCTGTTTTCGTCATACCAATATCTGATACGGCTCATTGTGAGATGGCATGTACCATTCTCCACCTGAATGTAGAAATGATAGTAGATTCTTGTTCTGTCTAATGACAATGCCGAAGAACTGAATACGATGTATTCCTCTGCCGATGCTACAATTTCACCGTTTTCCTCATTTGTATATACTACACGGCTTGTTAGTTTATTATCGGATACAAATCTTTTCTCGGCCCATTCGAGCATTGATTTGTATAGTTCATCTTTTGTCATTGTCGGGACTTTTATTTCATCCTCGAATGTTATCTTGTCATCTTTGAAAGTTATTGCACCTTCCAAATATTTTGGATTCGAATTGTCATTTTTTTTATTGTCTTTGGCAATAGCGAAAAATGGCATAATCGCCAGCATAATTAATAGTAATTTTTTCATGTGTGTTTGTTTTTCTTGTTATTATCAGCAAATGTATATAAAAAATCTTTTTGGGATGATATAATGTATTATTTCTATTTGTTTATCTTTGTTAAATGACATGTCGTTTTAATTTAGACGTATGTAGCATCAGATGTGTCGGAAAAAATAGCTACATTTGTTCGTTTTTATATCAAGTTTATTATTATGCACGTATTTTATACACCTGACATTCTTACAGATCCGGAATTGCCTGCAGAAGAAGCAGGACATTGTGTGAGAGTTTTACGTTTGAACATTGGAGATGAAATTCTACTTACCGATGGAAAAGGGTATTTCTATAAGGCAGTGATAAGTGCTGCCACTTCAAAGAGATGCCAAGTAAGTATTAAAGAAAAAATATTCCAAGAACCATTATGGAAAGGTCATCTGCATATAGCTATGGCTCCCACCAAAATGATGGACAGAATAGAATGGTTTGCCGAGAAAGCTACGGAAATAGGTCTTGACGAGATTACTTTCCTTAATTGCAGGTATTCCGAACGTAAGGTTATTAAGACAGAAAGAATTGAGAAAATTGTCGTATCTGCAGTAAAACAGTCTTTGAAAGCCCGTAAGCCGGTGATAAATGAAATGACTGATTTTGAAAAGTTCATGAATATGGACTTCAAGGGCGATAAGTTTATTGCTCATTGCAATGAGGGTGAAAAAACATTGTTGAAAGATGCAATAGTGCCAGGAAATGATGTTTTGGTGCTGATCGGTCCTGAAGGTGATTTCAGTGTAGAGGAAGTGGAAACAGCCATCAGGAAAGGTTTTAAGCCTGTAAGTTTGGGAAAGTCGCGTTTGCGTACTGAAACGGCGGCATTGGTTGCCGTTCATACTATGAATCTGTTGAACGCTGAATAATAATGTATAATCGGATAAAGGTATGAAACTAAGATTTATATATATTCTTGTACTGGCATTTATTATGTCGGCATGTGATAAAGGTTCTGATTATAGAAATGCCATCCCGTCAAAATCGGCGGCAGTTGTGGCTGTTGATTTGAATTCCATGTCGGAGAAGATGGGGCTCAGTGGTGAAAAAGTTGACAAACCTCTTCTTGACAAGCTGGAAAATATGGTTAAGAGCGGATTGACAGGATCGGATGCTTTGATAGAAAAGATCTTTGATGATGGCACGGAGAGTGGATTAGGTCTAAAGGATAAGATTTACTTATTTGCCGGTGAACAGGCAAAAATGGGTGGCTTGCTTGTAAAGGTTACCGACAGGGATAAATTGGAAAAACTTCTTGATGTTCTCAAAAAGCAGCAGTTGTGTTTGTCGGTGAAAGAGGCAGACGGATGCAGGTGGACTATAGTTGGAGACTGGCTTCTGGCGTATAGTAAAAGTGCTTTTATTCTTGTTGCTGACAATAAGGGGTCAGACCCTGAATCGTTGGTGCGTCAGGCTTCAATGTGGTTGAGACAGAAAGACGGTGAAGGATTTTCCGCATCAGAAGATTTTACATCTATCGAGAGCAAGAATGGTGATATAGTGATGTGGACATCGCTTGAACTCTTGCCTCAGGAGGCTGTATATCCGTTGACAATGGGAGTTTCTGCCGAACTGAAGCTGAAAGATGTAAAAGCTTTGTCGGTGGTTGATTTTCAGCAGGGAAAAACTGTTGTTGATATAGAGACAATGATTGACGATAAAGTGATGAAAAATATCCTTGAGAAGAAACAGCAGGTGACTTCAAGTATAAAAGGCAATTACCTTGATATGTTCCCGTCGAGTACTCCTTTTTGGGCAACGGCAAATATTAAAGGAGGCGAATTCTATGATTTCTTGTGCGAAAATCCGGCTATGAGAAGATATTTTGACAACTCCATGATACCTTTGGATTTTCGTTCGATTTTCAATGCGATAAGCGGAGATGTGGCTTTGGCTATGTCCGGTACTGACGGAAGAGAATTCATAGCATATGCAGATGTGAATTCTGATTCTTTTATGGAGTCCTTTGAGCGACTTAAAGCTATGGCTCTGCTTTCAGGAGGGCAGGTAGTTCTGAAAAATTATGGTGACAAAGGATATGAATTCAAGACTGTTGACGGAAGTCTTGTAGGACTGTCTTCCGGTCCTTTATCATTATGGATAGGAGTGAAGGACGGGAAATTATATGTAACCAACAAGGAGTCATTGATTGACAGGCGTGTGTTGGGACTCTCGTTGAGAAATCGCAAATGGGGTGACAGGGTAGCCGGTCAGAAGTTCTTTATGGTTTCTGATTTGACGTCGTTAAATCGTATTTTTGACTTGAAGCATCTCAAGGGAACTATGGCTTCTGCATTGGCTTTCTTCGGTGGACTTGATTGTCTTACAGTGGAATCTGCCGATGGAGAAAATGTGCATATTGAGATATTGATGAAAGATAACAATAAAAATCCATTGGCTACATTGCTGAATTATAGATAATGTAAGATTTGTCGTCTGCATGTGTACCCATAGAATTTAATAAAGTGATATAAGGTGGAAAAAATATGTTTGAATAATATCGTACCTTCTATATTCTCGTCTGTAGAAAAGATGGATTCCGGTATCTGGAGAAGAGATGTTGTTTTTCAGAAAAAAAAGTCTTATCTGATTGAAGCTGCATCCGGTACAGGAAAATCGTCGCTTATCAGTTTTATATACGGATACAGGAAAGATTATGAGGGGAAAATATGTTTTGACGAAACGGATATCAGAACATTCTCCGGCAAAGATTGGACTTCCATGAGACAAAATAACATAGGTTTGATGTTTCAGGAACTCAGGCTCTTTCCTGAACTTACGGCCGGAGAAAATGTCATACTGAAAAATAACCTTACTGCGTTTAGAGAAGAAAAACAAATCAGACAATGGTTTGAAATGTTGGGCATTGACAATAAATGGTCGGAACCTATAGGCAGGATGTCGTTTGGGCAGCAGCAGAGAGTAGCGTTTATAAGGATGTTGTGTCAGCCTTCAGACTTCCTTTTCCTGGATGAGCCAGTCAGTCATTTGGACAATGCAAATGGCGAAATTATGGCTTCGATTATTGAAAATGAAATAAAGGAGAGAGGGGTAGGAGTGATAGTGACATCCATCGGTCGCCGTTTACAGATGAATTATAGTGAGGAAATAAAACTTTAAGTAGATAGGAATATGCTTTGGAAATTATTAAGACAACATATAAGCGTGTCACAATTGGCCGGATTTTTTATTGCCAATCTGTGCGGTATGGTTATTGTGATGCTTGGCGTTCAGTTCTATAGTGACGTGTCGCCTGTGTTTGAGGAAGAGGATAGCTTCATAAAAAAAGATTATGTAGTTGTCACAAAGAAAGTAAGTACTATCGGAAGTCTGTCAGGGAAAAGCTCTGCTTTTTCTTCGCGTGAGGTGGAAGATATCAAGTCGCAGCCTTTCACGGTGGAAGTAGGAGAATTCCAACCTGCACAATTCAAGGTTTCTGCCGGAGTATCTTTCGGAGGAATGAATATGAGCACGGCAATGTTTCTTGAATCTGTTCCCGACAATTTTGTGGATGTGAAGGCAGATGACTGGAAATATGTAGAAGGACAAAAGGAAATCCCGATAATAATTCCCAAAAACTATCTTAACCTGTACAATTTCGGTTTTGCCAGAAGCAGAAATCTTCCACAGTTGTCTGAAGGAATGATAGGTATGGTATCGCTGGATTTATACATTTCCGGCAATGGAATGAGTGAAATGAAGAAAGGTCGTATAGTGGGATTTTCCAACCGACTGAATACAATTCTCGTTCCGGAATCGTTTATGAATCTGGCAAATCATAAATATGGCGGAAGCAATGAACTGAAGCCTTCAAGAATAATCATAGAAGTGGATAATCCTGCTGATGAAAGAATAGCACGTTTTTTCGGAGATAACGGATATGAAACTGAGGATAATAAACTGGATGCAGGAAAAATTACATGGTTTCTCAAGATGGCTGTAGGAATAGTCATGGCAATAGGACTTGTAATAAGTGCGCTGTCATTCTATATATTATTGTTGAGCATATATCTGCTTTTACAGAAAAACACTGATAAATTGGAGAATCTAATTCTTATGGGATACAGTGCATCACGTGTTTCGATGCCATATCAGATACTAACGGTTGCGATAAACTTTGCGGTGCTGGTCATAGCCGTGTTTTTATTGATTGTAATAAGAGGAATGTATTCCGGTGTGTTGTCTGATATGATACAAGGTATTGATGACGGTGGAATAGTTGTTTCATGTATGGTAGGAGTTATATTGTTCCTGTTTGTGTCCGCATATAACATAATTGCAATAAGAAGAAAAGTCAATGCTATAATATAAAGTATAAAAAGTCTTTATGTGGTGTGATAATATGTAAATGGTATTGGGAAATATTTCTCTTATTATGTCCTATAACATTGTTTAACGGCTAAAAAATGTTACATTATGGTACATCTTTACTGGATAATATATTAAATTTGCGATATACAATTTAGATAATTATTTAACAGATTAGTTTATGTCAAAAATCGTTGGACATATTTCGCAGGTAATTGGTCCGGTTGTGGATGTTCACTTCGATCTGGAGGGATTGGATGCCGAAGTTGCACTGCCGAAAATACACGATGCAATGACTGTAGTCCGCAAGGATGGTCGTACATTGGTTATTGAGGTACAGCAGCATATAGGCGAGGATACTGTACGTACAGTAGCTATGGACAGTACAGACGGACTAAAACGCGGAATGGAAGTTGTACCTACCGGACAGCCTATAACCATGCCGGTGGGAGCACAGATCAGAGGACGTGTGATGAACGTAGTGGGAGAGACAATAGACGGAATGTCCGAACTGGACAAGAAGGACGGTTTCCCTATACACCGCGAGCCTCCACGTTTTGAGGATTTGGCAACAACTCAGGAGGTTTTATTTACAGGTATTAAGGTTATTGACCTTTTGGAACCATATCTGAAAGGTGGTAAAATCGGATTGTTTGGTGGTGCAGGTGTAGGTAAGACTGTGCTCATCAAGGAGTTGATTAACAATATTGCAAAGAAACACAATGGTTTCTCTGTCTTTGCCGGTGTGGGTGAACGTACTCGTGAAGGTAACGACTTGCTTAGGGAAATGATTGAATCAGGCGTTATCCGCTATGGTGAGGAATTCCAGAAGAGTATGGATGAAGGCTACTGGGATTTGTCGAAAGTTGACTATAAGGAAGTAGAGAAATCGCAGGTTGCGATGGTGTTCGGACAGATGAACGAACCTCCTGGCGCACGTCAGTCTGTAGCTCTGTCAGGATTGACACTTGCCGAATCTTTCCGTGACCGCAAGACTGAAGAAAACAGCCCTAAGGACATATTGTTCTTTATCGATAATATATTCCGTTTTACTCAGGCAGGTTCTGAGGTTTCTGCGCTTTTAGGACGTATGCCTTCGGCTGTAGGTTACCAGCCTACTCTGGCTACTGAAATGGGTAAGATGCAGGAACGTATCACTTCTACCAAGGATGGTTCCATCACATCAGTTCAGGCTGTATATGTGCCTGCCGATGACTTGACAGACCCTGCTCCGGCTACTACATTTACTCACCTTGACGCTACTACAGTGTTGAGCCGTAAGATTGCCGAGCTTGGTATCTATCCTGCAGTTGACCCACTGGATTCTACATCGCGTATCCTTGATCCGCTGATTGTGGGTAAGGAGCATTACGAGACTGCACAGAGGGTTAAACAGATTCTTCAGCGTAACAAGGAACTTCAGGATATTATCTCTATTCTTGGTATGGATGAACTTTCTGACGAGGACCGTCTGACTGTGAACCGTGCTCGTAGGGTACAGAGATTCCTTTCACAACCGTTTGCCGTGGCAGAACAATTTACAGGTGTTCCTGGTGCTATGGTTTCAATAGAAGATACAATCAAGGGATTCAAGATGATTCTTGACGGTGAAGTTGACTACTTGCCGGAACAGGCATTCCTTAATGTAGGAACTATCGAAGATGCCATAGAGAAAGGAAAGAAACTGCTTGAGGCTGCTAAAGCATAACGCCTATGGACAGGAAGAATTTGCATCTGGTGATTATTTCACCGGAGCGTACTCTCTTCGATGGTCCTGTCAACTGGGTGGAACTTCCGGGTGAACTGGGAAAGTTTCAGGTGCTTGTAAACCACGCTCCGATAATATCTTCGTTAAAGGATGGTGAAGTGGTCTATCAGTGTGGCGAGGCACATTACAGGGTGCAGAGAGATACGCAAAGATTGAAAATTACAGGAGGATTCGTTGAGGTTAAAGATAATTTGGTCTCAGTGTGCGTAGAATTATAAACCGAAAAATCTGAAAAACATGTTTTTGCTCAAGGCAAAGAGGATATTTATAAAAAAAATGACAATATTGACTTTGATATTGTCTGTTGTGATAGGTTTGATTTACCATTTGTTTATACCAGACAGGTATTTTCCATGGTTTCCTGCCATTCCTGTGTTCTTTTACCTCTTTGGTCTGTTCTACATCAACATGTTTTCTCTGGCTTATCGGTTGGGAGAAGATAAGATGGTTCCACTGTTTCTGGTTTGCAAAGGAACAAAGTTTCTTGTCAGTGTGCTGATAGTTTCTATATACTGTTATGCGGTACAGCATGAAATTGTGGCTTTTTTTGCAACCTTTCTGGTATTCTATATTTCTTTTCTGATATTCGAAACTGTATATTTTACTAATATCGAACTGAGACTTATAAAGAAGAAAAAACTAAAACAGAAACAATGAAAAAAGTACGTTATATATGGACTTTGGTGTTACTGATGGTTTTTACATCGGGTTTCGCATCTGCCGAGACTTCTAATGAAGGTGGTGAAGTGGATGTCAATGAACTGGTGTTCGGACATATCAACGATGCCTACTCTTGGCATATTCTCAGCATAGGGGATACTCATATCACAATACCATTGCCGGTAATAGTGAAAAGCAGTACCGGATGGCATGTATTCTCATCTGAGAAACTTGAAGATGGTGAGTATGAAGGACTTTATATTGCCGAAGGTGGAACATACGACGGAAAGATAGTAGAGCGTAATTCTTCAGGCGAGGAAGTTCGTCCATGGGACATGTCCATAACAAAGAATGTTGTTGGACTTATAATAAACAGCACTATTCTGGTGTGGATAGTTCTTGGATGTGCTAGATGGTATAAAAAACATCCTGTAGAGAACGGTGCGCCAAGAGGTGGTGTAGGTATGGTAGAATCGATGGTGCTAATGATTTATAATGATGTAATCAAGGAAGGTATAGGTCCTGGTTATGAACGTTATGCACCGTATCTGCTGACTGCATTTTTCTTTATATTGGTCAATAACCTGATGGGACTTATTCCAATATTTCCTGGAGGTGCCAATGTAACAGGTAATATAGCTATTACACTCGTGCTGGCTTTGCTGACTTTCTTTTTTACGAATGCTTTTGCAACCAAAGAATATTGGAAAGATATATTTTGGCCTGATGTACCGGTATGGCTTAAGGCTCCTATACCTATGATGCCGGTGATAGAATTCTTTGGCCTGTTCACTAAGCCTTTCGCTCTTATGATTCGTCTTTTTGCCAATATAATGGCAGGCCACGCAGCTATTCTCAGTTTGCTGTCCATAATTTTCATAACAGTGAAGATTGGTCCGTTATTGAATGGAACAATGACTTTTGTGTCAGTGGCCTTTGGTATATTCATGACTGCTCTTGAACTTCTGGTAGCTTTCATTCAGGCTTATGTGTTTACTATGCTTTCAGCCGTATTTATCGGTCTTTCCAAGGTAAAGGAAAAAGAAGAAAATTAAACTAACAAAAAATAGTGATGAAAATGTACGACAAAATTGCCGTAGTAGAATTATTACTTTATAAATTAAAAAATAACAAACTTAAAAACTTATAATTATGTTACTTTCAATTTTATTACAGGCTGCCGCAGGTGCAGGTTTAGGTAAATTGGGTGCTGCTCTTGGTGCAGCTATTGCAGTAATCGGTGCAGGTATTGGTATTGGTAAAATCGGTGGTTCAGCTATGGAAGCAATTGCTCGTCAGCCAGAAGCATCAGGTGATATTCGTACTAATATGATTATCATTGCAGCACTTGTTGAAGGTGTAGCTATTATCGCAATTATCGTTTGTCTTTTGACATTGTTCCTATAATAATCAGCGTATGGGATTATTGACTCCGGATCCGGGGTTACTGTTTTGGATGGTAGTAGTATTCGGTATTGTCTTCTTTTTGTTGGCAAAATTCGGATTCCCTGTTATCATCAAAATGGTTGACGATCGGAAAGCGTATATTGACAACTCGCTTAAAGCTGCACGTGAAGCTAACGAACAATTGGCAAACGTGAAGATTGAAGGCGAGAAAATCCTGGCTCAGGCCCATGAGGAGCAAGCCCGAATCCTGAAATCGGCAACAGAAACGCGTGACCGTATCATTAGAGAAGCTCAGGAAAAGGCTCGTCTGGAAGGTGACCGTTTGATGGAGGAAATGAAAAAGCAGATTGAAACCGAAAAAGAAAGTGCAATCCGCGATATCCGGCGTCAGGTGGCTTTACTCTCTGTAGGTATTGCTGAAAAAGTAATGCGTACAAAATTGGCCGATGAGAAGGAACAGACTGAACTTATCAGTCGGTTGGTGGACGAAATGGTTGAATCTTCTAAATAACCTAGTATGAATACAGGAGTTGTTTCAAGGCGTTATGCCAAGGCTTTGTTGGACTTTGCAATGGACAGAGGCAATGAAGACAAGATATATGAAGAGGTAAAAACGCTGGCCAGACATTTTGCTAATGTTCCTGATTTGAGAAGGACTATTGATAATCCGGTTGTTACGAAACAAGAAAAATTGAATTTACTTGTTGAGGCAGCGGGAGGTAAAGATGTCACTGAAGAAATGAAACGTTTCCTCTTGCTGGTACTTAATGGTAAGAGAGAGAAATTCTTGCAATTCATGACATGGTCGTATATTGACCTGTATAGGGAAAGGAAGCATATATTGATGGGTAAACTGACAACTGCAATCGAAGTTCCGGAATTGGTAAAGCATCTTGAAAAAATTGGTAGCCAGAAAACTAATTCTAAGATAGAAATAACTTCTAAGATAGATCCTTCTATTATAGGCGGTTACATTATGGAAATAGATGGATATCGTCTTGATGCCAGCGTCGATTACCAGCTTAAAAAAGTTAAGCGTCAGTTTATTGAGAAGAACAGAAGAATAGTTTAATTATTTGAATTGACTAAGAATGGCAGATAATACTATAAAACCCAGCGAAGTCTCGGAAGTATTGCTCCAGCAACTTGAAGGTATAGATACCTCGCTTAAATTTGATGAGGTAGGTACCGTGTTGCAGGTGAGTGATGGTGTGGCTCGTATATATGGCTTGCGTAATGCTGAAGCTAACGAGTTGCTTAAATTCGAGAACGGTATCATGGGTACGGTAATGAATCTGGAAGAGGACAATGTGGGTGCAGTCCTGCTTGGTCCTACTGACCAGATTAAGGAGGGAATGATAGTGAAACGTACCAAACACATCGCTTCCATCAATGTGGGTGAGGGTATGTTGGGACGTGTAATAGACCCTCTAGGTGTTCCATTGGATGGACGTGGCGACATACTTGGAGAGACATTCGAGATGCCGCTTGAACGTAAGGCTCCGGGAGTTATTTTCCGTCAGCCTGTAACAGAACCGTTGCAGACTGGTCTGAAGGCTATTGATGCCATGATCCCTATAGGACGCGGACAGCGTGAGTTGATTATCGGCGACCGTCAGACAGGAAAGACAGCTATTGCTATTGATACAATCATCAATCAGCGCTCTAATTATGAGGCAGGAAATCCGGTTTACTGTATTTATGTGGCGATAGGACAGAAAGGTTCTACTGTGGCAAGTATAGTTAATGCACTCCGTGAACGTGGTGCTATGGATTATACAGTGGTAGTTGCAGCTACAGCCTCTGATCCTGCAGCTATGCAGTATTTCGCTCCGTTTGCCGGTGCAGCTATAGGTGAATATTTCCGTGATACCGGTCGTCATGCATTGGTAGTATATGATGACTTGTCAAAACAGGCTGTAGCTTATCGTGAAGTATCACTTATCCTTCGCCGTCCTTCTGGACGTGAGGCTTATCCTGGTGATATCTTCTACCTGCATTCACGTTTGCTTGAACGTGCGGCTAAGATAATAAGCCAACAGGAAGTGGCAGAACAGATGAATGACCTGCCTGAAAGCCTGAAAGGAAAAGTTAAGGCAGGTGGTTCGCTCACAGCATTGCCTATTATTGAAACTCAGGCTGGTGATGTATCAGCATATATTCCTACAAATGTGATTTCAATCACTGACGGACAGATATTCCTTGAAACAGACCTCTTTAACCAAGGTTTCCGTCCTGCTATCAACGTGGGTATTTCTGTATCACGTGTGGGTGGTAGTGCGCAGATCAAGAGTATGAAGAAGGTTGCCGGTACACTGAAGATTGACCAGGCACAGTATCGTGAACTTGAAGCTTTCTCTAAGTTCAGCAGCGATATGGACCCTGTTACAGCTATGGCCATCGACCGTGGACGTAAGAATAACCAGTTGCTTATTCAGCCTCAGTACTCACCTATGCCGGTTGGCGAGCAGATTGCAATCCTTTATTGCGGTACACACGGTTTGATGCGTGAAGTTCCACTTGACAAGGTACGTAGCTTCCAGGATACATTCCTTTCAACTCTTCGTGTGAACCATAAGGAAGATGTGATAGATGTTTTGGCCAGCGGACAGATAAATGATGCTGTAACGGCTATTATAGAAAAGGTAGCAGCAGAAACTGCAGTTCAATATAAACAGTAATTATATTATGGCATCGCTGAAAGAAGTTAAAAGTAGAATAAACTCTATAAACGGTACGCTGAAGATTACTTCGGCCATGAAGATGGTGGCGTCGGCAAAACTGCACAAGGCTCAGGAAGCTATAGAAAATATGCTTCCATACGAGAACAAGCTGCATGGAATTCTGAGAGATTTCTTGGCGTCCGGCGTTTCTGTTCAGACACCTTTCTCTGTCAACAAACAGGTAAAGAAGGTGGCAATAGTGGCTTTTGCTTCGAACAGCAGTCTTTGTGGCGGATATAATGCAAATGTTATCAGACATTTGTCAGCTCTGGTTGACGAGTATTCTGCTAAAGTAGGAAAGGAGAATATCCTGATTTATCCTGTAGGAAGGAAAATTGCTGAGGCAGTAAAGAAGATGGGAATGGAAGTGGCAGGAGATTATCAGCACATGAGTGGAAAACCAAATTATCAGGATGCTTCTGATTTGGCTTCTGAACTCATGAGTAAATTCCTGAAAGGTGAGATACAGAAAGTAGATTTGCTGTATAATCACTTCAAGTCAACATCATCACAGATTCTGACTCATGAAACATATCTTCCGGTTGATGTAAACGGACAGGTTGGCAATACAGACAACTCTGAGGCAAAAGAACAGTCTTCAGACTATATTATTGAACCTTCGGCTGAAGTTATAATGAAATCACTTGTTCCTAAGGTTCTGAGGATGAAGATTTATACGGTATTGCTTGACGCAGCAGCATCGGAACATGCTGCCCGTACGATGGCAATGCAGATAGCTACCGACAATGCCAACGATTTGATTCAGGAGCTTACTTTGGTATATAATAAGAGCCGTCAGCAGGCTATTACGAACGAATTGCTTGATATTGTTGGCGGAACAATGGCCTGATATTTACATTCAATTTCTATAACATTAAGGCATTATGATATGTTGTTTTTATTAGCATGTCATAATGCCTTTCTTGTATCCCTATTACATTTAGGGAAATTCCCCTTAAAATATAGGAATTTACTTTATAGTAAGTGAATTGATGTGTGTACTTTTGTATCAGGAAGTTAAGAAGAACAGGAGGAAACCATGAAGAATTTAAGTAAGGTTATTGCTTTTTCGGCACTAATCTCCACATTTCCTATTTTATTCTCATCATGTGAGTATGTAGGTATAGGCATAGAATTAGGGAACGGAACCAATAATTACCGAGAAGCCACATATTATTTATGTAGCAGGACATGGGTAGAGGAATGGACTGACAATAATGGCGATTTTCATCGTCAGGAGTTACGCTTTTATGACAATAATACTGGGGAAGATTATATTCTGACTATAGATAATCGCGGATTTCGTCAGGAATCTTCATATTCGTTTCTTTGGGATTGGTATGATGCCAATTATACTACACTGCGTCTGAAATACGGTGCGAATGATTATTCATATATGAATAATATATTTATGGATAATAATAGATTGGATTGTTTGCTAGATGGTTATCCTGCACATTTCTATGGAATTTAAATCAATTATAATGAACAAAATACAATATAAGTTTGTTTTATAAGAAAAATAACTCAGATATCTATTTTCATTAAGATAATTAATTTTTTAGTTTATTCGTGTAGCTGTACCTCATTGTTTTCAGGATAATGTAGGTACAGTTTTTTTGTATGCATATTGATATAAAGAAAACGAGGTAGATAAATTTTTTATTATCTACCTCGTAAACTTATTTAATGGCAAATTTTATTCTTCAATTGCAGCTTGTGCCTCTTTAATTCATATCTGAATATCAGTAGCTTCCCTTTGCTTTGTAAGTAGTTTGTAAGTTTCAGGACTCTTCCTTTTTATGGATTACTTGAAAAAGGTAAGCTGCAAAATGGTTTTAATCATTGAATTATCTGCATGGGTACTACAGATGAAATAATTAATGTCTTATTCCTTTCTCCTTTCTTTTAATAGTTCAATTATTATATCCTTATCCTTCAGGTTTGAATCAAGACGTAAAATCTGTGAGTTCAGACTCTCTATCTGTTCCTTCAGAAGTTTGATTGTTTCCCTCAGGTTCTCTGTTTCTTTCTTTTCGCTGGATAACTGTACGGCCAGTTCTGCATCACCTATCAGATTATTTGCATTTCCATCCAATGAAACGGCTGCAAGGTGTGCCGATATATGATGTTGTTTCGGACAGAAAAGGGAAAAGAAATTGAAGTCCAATGCTTCGCTGACTTTAATAAGCCTGCTCGTTTCCATTGTCTCCCTTTCCAGTATGCGGTTTATGTGCTGCTGCGGTACACCTATTTTACGTCCCAGCTCAGATTTGCTCAATCCAAGCTCGTTACGTCTTTTGTCGATAGCCTGACCTACATGCACGTGTTTTATGTCATTATCCATGCGATTCCTTCAATAAATACATCTTAAACAATAAATCATCAAACAAATATTTGGTTATATAAACCATTTTATGTTACTTTGCGGTGTAACCTATTCATTTGTTGAATACAAAGTTAAACATTAAATATTAAACATCCAACAATTATGTCTGAAAACTTAGAAAAAATCCGTCCGGCACTTGTTGCCCTTGAAGTAGGTGAATCCGTTTCATTCCCCATTTCACGTTTGAAAAGCGTCCGTACACAGGCCTCAGAGCTTGGTGCCATCTACAACCGTCAGTTCAAGACCAGGACTGACAGGGAAAACCAAACCATCACGGTCAAACGAACAATATAGAAACCAAATCAGGTTTATATGAAGATATTACAGTTTCTGGACCATCTTATACCATACGAAACATTCCTGAATGATCTCTCCTCAAGAATTGTCAGGCAATTGAAAGCCGACAAGGATGATCCTGAATTTATCAGCCAGAGGAAGGCTTACGAGCTTTTTGGCCGCAGGAATGTGGAACGATGGAAACGTCAGGGAAAGGTGGTTTCCTATAAAAGACCGGGTAAGGTGGAATACCGCACGGCAGACCTCAGGCTTCTCCAGCGTACCACCCAGGATTATTTTGATGAGAGTCAGCCGAAACAGGCAGAAAAATCGGTCAAAAAAGATAAATGATAAACATATTATGGCTAACATTCTAATATTGATAAACCTTATTTGTTTAGTTTAGCCGTGATACTCTATGAAATATAAAGAAAGCAATTATAGTAGGTACAGGAATGTGCATCAGTAACCTTTGTTCACCAGCTTAACAATAAAGCCGGACAGATATTTGTATCGCACATTCATAATGATTTTATAATAATGAAAGAAATCAGACCAGCGTGCGATCCAAACGGTGTCTATTCAGTCAAGCGCACCTGTGCTGAACTCGGTATCAGCAACAAGACACTCAAAAAATACAGAGAAAACGGGTATATCCAACCGCTCAATCCTAATAATATCAGCCGTCCGAAATACTCCGGCCAGTCAATAATCGATTGTTGGAACCTGCTCAGTACGTTATGATAAGCGAAACAACCATACGGAAAGTAAGGGAACTTGCCATAGAAGACGTACTCAGTCCTTATGTCAGACTGTCCAGAAAAGGCTCAACCCTGATGGGACTTTGTCCTTTTCATTCCGAAAAGACCGGTTCCTTTGCCGTTACCCCAAGCAAGAATCTCTTCCATTGTTTCAGTTGTAACCGTGGCGGTGATTCCATTACGTTTATAATGGAAAAGGAAAACCTTTCCTTCAGTGCCGCCGTGGAATTTATTGCCAGGAACCATAATATTCCGGTAGAATACATCAGTGAAGAGCGCAGTGAGGAACAGCTGGCCGAAGCCAGGCACCGGGAGTCACTTCTGACAGTTCTCGATACAGTACAGTCTTTCTTCCTGCAAAATTTAAGAGCAACAGACAAGGAAGAGAGCCTTAATGCCAGGGCCTACGCATACGGCCGGTGGCATGAGGAGTTCTGTGCCTTTGCCGGAATAGGCTATGCGCCGAAAGATGGCCAGGCCTTTATGGATTTCTGCAGAAGCAAGGCCCTGAACGAAGAACTGCTGTATGAACTCGGTATGTTCAAGCGTGGTGAGGACGGCAACACATACGCCATGTTCCGCCAGCGTATCATGATTCCCGTGAGAAACAGATGGGGACGCATCATTGCCTATACGG
>OGCN01000778.1_pt1 | contig 48843 bp, 40 predicted proteins | sample 1570181 | NCBI WGS metagenome assembly OGCN01 (sample SAMEA4370584, study PRJEB24528) | human gut metagenome | reverse complement strand
TATCCGCAGCGTGCACCGGTAAATCCTGCGGTCTTCGAGAACGAGCGGAACTCGATGGCGCAGGTCTTGGCGCCTTCCACCTCGTAGATGGAGTGAGGCACGCCCTCTTCGGTGATGAAGCGCTCGTAAGCCGCGTCGAACATGATGATCGAGCCGTTGGCGTTCGCGTAGTCGACCCACACCTTCAGCTGCTCGGCCGTGAGCACCGTGCCCGTGGGGTTGTTCGGCGAGCAGAGGTAGATGAGGTCGACGGGCGCGTCGGGCAGGGCTGGCGTGAAGTCGTTCTCGGCGGTAGTGGGCATGTAGACGATGTTCGTCCAGCGCTCGGTGTCCGTGTCGTAGTCGCCGGCGCGGCCGGCCATGGCGTTGGTGTCCACGTAAACGGGGTAGACCGGGTCGCACACGGCCACGACGTTGTCCTCGGCGAAGATGTCGCCGATGTTGCCGCAGTCGCTTTTGGCGCCGTCCGAGATGAAGATCTCGTCGGGGTCGATGGCGATGTTGCGGGCGGCGAAGTCGTGCTCGGCGATGGCGTCGCGCAAAAAGGCGTAGCCCTGCTCGGGGCCGTAGCCGTGGAAGGTCTCGGCGGCGGCGAGGTCGTCTACGGCGGCGTGCATGGCGGCGACGACGGCCGGGGCGAGCGGGCGGGTGACGTCGCCGATGCCCATCTTGATGAGGCGCGCGTCGGGGTTCGCTTCCTGGTAGGCGGCGGTGCGCCGGGCGATTTCCGAGAACAGGTAGCTGCCGGGCAGCTTCTCGTAGTTGCGATTGATGCGGGCCATGGGGCCTCCTTCATGGTGCGGTTTTCTGATGCGCTTAGGTTAGGGGGCGAATGTTTCCAATGGGAAAAGACGAGGATAAACCTCATCAATGGGCAGATCAGCGCCGCAATCGTGGACAATTTGTGGGCATCTCGCCTACGGCGCGCGCTCGGGGTTTTTGAGCGTCCGCACGACGGTCTCTTGTGTGAAAATGAAGGTTCTAAGAGACAGGGTGTGAATAGGCTTGCGCTAGCAGGACGCGGGCCTGTGCGAAGGAGACGTTCGTCCATGAAATTGACGCGGAGAGGCTTTCTGGCCGGCGCCGGAGCCGTGGCGGCGGGAAGCGCGGCATGGGGTTTGGATCCGAATCGAGCCTGGGCCGACGAAGAGGTCGCCGAAGAGCCCGCCGGCACCGACGAGGCGCCGGCCGAAGAGCCTGCGGCCCCTGCGGGGCCGGTCGTCGTCTGCGAGGAGTGTCCGGGCGCCTGCACACTGGTGCTCGAGGTGGAGGACGGGCGGGTGGCGGCGGTGCGCGGCGACGGCGCGAATCCGTTCTCTGAAGGGCGGCTCTGCCTGCGCGCTCAGGCGCTGACCGACTTGTGGAAGGCGCCCGAAGGGGCGACCGAGGACGGCGCCGGTGGCGATGGTGGCAATGGCGCGGGCGGCAACGACGCCGCGAGCGAAGGCGCGACGACGGCCAGTCCGGGGCGCTTGACCTCGCCGCGGGTGCGTCGCGCCGGGTCGGATGCATGGGAGGACATCTCCTGGGATCGCGCACTGGATGAGATCGCCAACTTGGTGAAGGACACGCGGGACGCCACCTTCGAAGAGAGCATCGAGGGCGTGGAGGCGGACGATGAGTGGCAGGGCGAGACGGACTTCGACGAATGGGACTGGAGCGACCGCGGCGGCTACGGCGACGATGGCTACGGCGACAACGACTACGGCGCCCGGAAGCGTCCCCGCGGCGTGCCGGTCATGTGCACTCGGGCCATCGGCAGCTTCGGCGGCGCGCGCCTTGTGGCTGAGGAGCAGTTCCTGCTCGCCAAGGCGCTGCGATCCTGGGGCGTGGTGAACATCGACTCCGAAGCGGCTTTCGGTCGGCGTGCCTTCGCAGCCGGTGTCGCCGCGACCCTCGGCATCGCCGAGCCCGACGGGCTCTGGAGCGATATCGCGAACACGGGCTGCCTGCTCACTCTGGGTGCCGATGTTGCCACAAGCCAGCCGCTCTCCCTTCGCTGGATCGAGCGTGCCCGGGATGCGGGCGCGCTTTGGATCGCCGTGGATCCGCTGCGCTCGGCCTCGGCCGAGATGGCCGACATCCACGTGCCCATCCGCCCCGGCACCGACATCGCGTTTCTCGGGGGGCTGGCCAAATACGCCATGGACAATTCCCTCTGGCAGCCCGAGTACGTGCTGAATTTCACCAACGCCTCCTACCTCATGGACCCCGCCTTCTCCTTCGACGCGTCAAGCGGCGCCTTCTTCGGCTGGGATCCCATGACCGGCACCTACGACAAGACCAGTTGGGGCTATCAGACCGACGGCTTCGACACGTGGAACATGCGCTTCGACGGCGAGTTCTCCTGGGTGCGCGGTGAGGGCGTCCCTGCCTGGGCCGTGCCGTCCCAGCCGCGCTGCGAGCGCAATATCACGCTGCAGGACCCGGCTTGCGCCTGGGTGCGCCTGCAGGAGTTTCTCGCCCGCTACGACTTGGACACGGTGGCCACCGTCTGCGGCGTGGAGCGGTCGCTGCTCGAGCGCGCCTACGGGGCCTTCGCGGCCACGGGCGCGGTGGAGGGGGCGGGCAAGGTGCTGGCCGGGCCCGGTCTCGTGCAGCACGGCACGGGGGCCCAGGCGGCGCGCGCGGCCGCTGTGGTGCAGCTGCTGCTCGGCAACATCGGCGTGCCCGGGGGCGGCATCTCCTACCTGGGGGGCGCTGCGAATGAGGGGCTGGCCGATGCCATGGGGCTTTCGCCGGACATGTTCTGCGGCGATCTTCCCTGGCCCACCGAGGGCGAGACGACGCTCCAGGCGTGGCTCGAGGCCCACACCGAGCCGGCCGGCGCGGGTTCACTGCGGCCCCGTGCCCTGGTGTCGGCCCTGCGTGAGTGGTGGGGCGAGGAGGCGGCCTTCGACAACGACTACGGCTACGATTGGCTGCCCAAGGCACCGGCTGGCGGTGCGTCGTTCAGCGAGGCGCTGTGCACAGGCTTGCTGCAGGGGTGTTTCCTGTGGGGCGCCGATCTGGTGGGGAGCGCGTCTTCGGGCGTTACGGCCGACGACGTGGGGCGCCTAGCGTGGCTCGTCGTGACCGACGGCTCGCCGAACCTCACGGCTACGTTTTGGGAACGGGTGGAGGATCCTTCCCAGCAGCAGACGACGGTGTTCCAGCTGCCAAGCGTCCTCGGCTTCGAGAAGGCCGGCATCCGGGCGAGCGGCGGCCGCCTTCTGCAGCATGCTGAGGCGGCGGTTGAGCCGGCGGCCGAGAGCCGCACGGACGCTGCCATCATCGGCGATATGTGGGAGCGCGTGTTCAACCTGTACGACACCAAGGGCGGTGCGGCGACGGATCCGATCCTTAAGGCCCGGTGGGACTACGTGACATCCGACAGCATCGATCTGGTGAAGGTGGCCTGGGCGATGAACGGCTATGTCGTCGAGGACAGCGACTGGGACGGCGGCGAGCTGGTGCTTTTGGAAGGTGCCGACGGGCTGCGCGCCGACGGCTCGACGGCCTGCGGCGCGGCTTTCCTGGCGGGGCTGTGGTCGAACGGCGCCAGTGCGGCTGATGCGGCCGAGCAACCCGTGGGACGTCGCGACGGTGCCGACGAGAGCGGTCTGGGGCTTTTCCCCGGCTGGGGCTTCACGTGGCCCGGCAACGTGCGGGTGCGCGGCAACCGGGCGAGCGCGAACTTGGCGGGCCAGCCCTGGGTGCGCGAGCGCAATCTCCTTACTTGGGAGGGGGAGAGCTGGGCCTGCATCGATGCGCCCGACTTCCCGATTCTGCGCGACGGACGATGGCTCGAGCCGGACAACCAGGCCTTCCCCGGTACCTGGGAACAGGTGGGGCTTTTGGTGTCCGACCGGTTGGGCGACGGGCCTGTGCCCGAGCACTACGAACCGTTGGAGTCCCCGTTGAACAATCGCCTGAACGGGGCTTACGCCTCTCCGGTGCTGCTGGCGGCCGCCGCGAAGGCACCCGGTGCCGCAGGCGACGACGGGGCGGTGGATGCCGCCGTGGCCGATGCGCTGGCGCCGGACTACTCCTCTATGCAGGCGGATCGCGCGGCCTATCCCATTGCGGCGGTCATCAACGGCTCGGACGGCCGCGACGGCGCTCGGCGCGCCCTGAGCGAGACGCTGGCTGCCGCGGAGCCCGGCTGCTTCGTGGAAATGTCGGCGAGTTTGGCTCGCATTCGCGGCCTGGCCACGGGGAAGTGGGCCCGCGTGTTCAACGAGCGCGGATCCGCGGAGGCGCCGGTGCTCGTCACCGACCGTATCCGTCCCTTCCAATGCGAAGGCAACGAGGGCCACTATGTGTGCTTGAACGGCATGGCCCTCGGCAGCGAGGACGCCGCGGCGGCCATGTGGGGCGTTTTGGCCCCTGCGGCGGAAAGCCCCGTGGGGGCGGCCCGCGATGTCAAGGGTTTCCTGGTCGATATCGAGAAGGCTTAGGGGGAGCATCATGGCTGTCAAGGCAATTCTTTTCGACAGCAGTCGGTGCTCTGCCTGCCAGGCGTGCGTCGCTGCCTGCAAGGGCCGCTTCGGCCTCGGGCCTGCGTCGTCGTCGGAGGATATGGCGGCGCGCGCGTTCGGGCGGGCGGCCGTGCTGGACGAGGAGGCGCCGCTTGCCGTGGCGCGCTTCGAGCGCACGCTGGCCGACGGCGGCACCGTGTGGGAGGCGGCCCGCGCCGGCTGCGTGCACTGCGCCGAGGCGCCTTGCGCGGAAGTGTGCCCCACCGGGGCGCTGGCGGTGAGCGGCGAGACGGGTTTCGTGTCTCTGGACGCGGCCCGCTGCGTGGGCTGCCACTTGTGCGCTATGGTGTGTCCCGCCGACGCTCCCCGCCATCGGGGAGAGCGCGGCGAACTCTGCCTGTGCGACGGGTGCGGGGCCGAGGTGGCCGAAGGTTCCGTGCCGGCCTGCGTCGCCGCCTGCCCGCTGGACGCTCTGGCCTTCGACGACCGCGATGCCGTGGTGTCCCGGGCCAACGAGCGGGCGGCGGTGCTGCGCGAGCGCGGCTGGGCCAACGCTTCAGTGCTCGGTGTGAGCGAGCAGGGTGGTCACCATGTAGTGCAGGTGATGAAGTACGGTGTGGGTGGTTCCATGCACGAGGCGCTGGCGTCTACCGGCGAGGTGGAATGGCTCGATGCCGTAAAGGCGGCCGGTCCTGCGTCCGTGGGCGTCCTCGGCCTTGCCGCTGCGGGCGCCGTAGCGGGCTTGGTTTCTGAGTCCCGCAAGCAGCGCACTGCCGAGGCGGAGGCGGCTGCTGCCTCGATGGCCACGTTCAACCCCCTGCTTGACAACGAGAGTGTCGAAGGCGGGGAGGGTGCCGATGGCGATGCGCGTGAGGTCGTGGAAGAGAGCGCTCTTCAGGCCGCTCTGCGCCGTCGCAATGCCCTGCGCACCAAAAAGGGCGCCACGCCTGGTGCTGCCGCTGCGGCCGCGTTGGCCGCGGTGCCCGTGGAGGAGTACCACTGGTACAACGCCGAGACGACGGATGACGACGAGGCGGAGGATGTCGAGCCGCGCCTCGTGAGTTGCGGTCGTGCGCGCTTCGGCATGAAGGACTACGGCGTTGCGGACGGCTGGGGCGAGGACTTTGCCGGCGATGCGGACGACGCTGACGAGATTCTCGTGGTGGACGAGCTGAGCGACACCGGCGAGCTGTACGACGTGGAGGAGTTCAACCGCCTTCTGGCCGAAGACGCCGCCCTTGCCGCGGAGGGCGGGGAGGCCGACGACGCCGAAGAGCCCGGCGATCCCGAGCCGGCCGATGAGCTCGAGGCGATAGACGATTCCGAGCCAGTTGACGACACTGGGGAAGAAGAGTCGGCTACAGAGCGTTCATGACGAATCGTGCATCTTTAGACTGAAAAGATATACGCTCTATGCTACAATGCGAAACTACGAGGGACGGAACCGAACCGTCCCCCGCAGGGTGTCAAGCCCGCTTGGCCTGGTCAGGATCGGCGGGCTTTTTTTGCGCCCTTATGGACGCGAAAACCCACCTGATCGTTTCCCAGACGACTGCGGACGCGACGCCCGCAAGCACTGAGGTGAAAAACTCCCTCATCGGTTTCACCTCCTTCCCATGGCTCGGAGGTGTGTGCTTGTACGGGATTGACCCGCGCCCTGGCTCTCGCATCGAGGGACAGGGCGCGACTATCCCGTGGTATCCTACTTCCTGCGCAGCTGTTCTAGCTTGGCCTTGAGTTCGTTGTAGTGGCGCCGCTCCTCAGAGGTCCAGGGGCCGAAGAGGATGGTGCGCAAAGCTTCCTCGGCGCTATCGCCGGCCCCTTCGCGAGGGAACAAGCACGTTTGACTTCGGTCGTAGAGGGCGATCTCGTCGAACATTCCGCTTGCTTCCAGGACGCCGAGGTTGGAGACGATCTGGTCGATGATCTTGTTGTGGTGCGCCGGATCGGTGGCTCGGGGCGTGGTGCCGGCCACGCGCATCTCCTCGTAGCGTATCTGGCAGCTGACGAGCGATATCTTCGGCTTTACGGCCATGAGCGCGAGGGACACCCCGTAACCGCGCTGGCGCAGCAGCTCCGCCGTTTTCAGGGGCACCTCTGCCGTGCGCAACGTGCTCTCGATGACGAGGTTGTACCCGATGCGCGAAAGCGAGTCGATAAGCGCCTCGGTCATGCGTCCTGCCCATGGCGCAGTATAGTTAACGGCCTCGTCTCCGTAGATGCGCTGAAGCTCCAAGAAACGGGGGTGGAACTTTCGATAGTCGTCCCCGTTGATGCTGATGCCATTGCCGTCCAGTCGGCGATGGATGATCTTGTGGAGCGTGGTTTTCCCTGCCCCGCTCTGGCCCCCGAGCAAAAAAGCCTGAGGTGGCGATTCAAGGGTAGGGCGATAGGCGCTCAGGAGATTCCAGCGCAGCTCTTCGAACTTTTCGCTGAACTCTCTTTCGGTGTATTTGTCTTCATCGCCCATGATTAGGCCGCCTTTGCGAGCTGGGTCGAAAGAAATTGCTGAAAGCCTTTCAGTTGCCCTCGTATCTCATCGATAGCATGTTGGTTGGCCGCTGAGTCCGAGAGAATTTCGGGCACAAGGCGAGCGATCTGTTGCTCGATGTCGTCGTAGATTATCGTTAGCTCGTCATTTCCCTTGAGCTTTGCCTCGGCGCGTGCTCTGGAGATCTGCGCCATGATGTCCCAGGCGGATTCGTTCAACACCTCCTGCTGCAACGTTATCTCGTAGATTTCCGTCGTGTCCATGACGTCTCCTCCCTCGTCAAAGGTCACTTCCGCGTAGACGATCTTCTCGACCGATGCGCGCTGCTTGGGGGTAAGCGCGTCGCCGTCGCGCTCGAGGCAGCCGGCCATGAACGCGGGAATCATGGTGGCGCGAATGAGGTTGGCGTTGGCCTTGGTGGGGGCGATACCCTTCTCGTAGCGAGTGATGCTGGCCTCGCCGATGCCGAGTAGCCGCGCAAAGGCCTGTTGGGAGAGCCCGTAGTGCTTCCGGATCTCCTTAATTTGCTGGGACATGTCGTGTTCTCTCATGATTATCCAATCTATAGATTGCCTAATAGGGGTATTATATCAGTTAGATTAGGACATATTCGACATGAATTCGAGAAAATGATAGAGAAAAACTCAGCAACATATCAATCAAAAGATAGAAAGAGGGCGATCCCTGTGAGACCGCCCTCTTCGATGGGGGAATATGATAAGTGCGCCCTCGTCGGCCCCAGGGCCACTGTCGGCGCCTAGTCGCGGGTTAGTTTGCGGTGGAGGCGGTGGGGCTTGGCGGCTTCCTTGCCGAGGCGTGCCTCGCGGTCGGCCTGGTAGGCCTCGAAGTTGCCCTCGAAGAAGTGCCAGCGGCCCGGATTCTCGTCGTCGCCTTCCCAAGCCAGAATATGGGTGGCGATGCGGTCGAGGAACATGCGGTCGTGGCTGACCACGACCGAGCAGCCGGGGAAGTCGAGCAGCGCCGCCTCCAAGCTGGAGAGGGTCTCCACGTCCAGGTCGTTGGTGGGCTCGTCCAGAAGGAGCAGGTTGCCGCCCTCCTTCAGGGTGAGCGCCAGGTTCAGCCGGTTGCGCTCGCCGCCGGAGAGCACGCCTGCGGGCTTCTGCTGGTCGGCTCCCTTGAAACCGAAGGCGGCCACGTAGGCGCGGGAGGGCACTTCCGTTTCGCCGACCATCATGTAGTCGGTGCCACCGGACACCACTTCCCACAGCTTCTTGTCCGGATCGATCCCGGCGCGGTTCTGGTCGACGTAGGCGATCTTCACCGTCTCGCCGATTTCCAGCTCGCCGCCGTCGAGCGGCTCTAGGCCCACGATGGTCTTGAAGAGGGTGGTCTTGCCGACGCCGTTGGGGCCGATCACGCCCACGATGCCATTGCGGGGCAGCTCGAAGGACAAGTCGTCGATGAGCACGCGGCCGTCGAACTCCTTGTGCAGGTTCTTCGCAACGAGCACCTTCGAGCCCAAACGAGGGCCGGCGGGAATCTGGATCTCCGCGAAGTCGAGCTTCTTCGCCTTGCCGGCCTCGGCCACCATGGCGTCGTAGTTGGCCAGACGCGCCTTCGACTTCGCCTGACGGGCCTTCGGCGAGCTGCGCACCCATTCAAGCTCGCGCTCCATGCGCTTGGCGAGCTTGGCCTGGGCCTGTCCCTGGGCGGCCATGCGGGCGGCCTTGGTCTCCAAGTAGGTGGAGTAGTTGCCCTTGTAGGGGAAGAGCTGCCCGCGGTCCACCTCGCAGATCCACTCGGCGGCGTGGTCGAGGAAGTAGCGGTCGTGGGTGACGGCGAGCACGGCGCCGGGGTAGGTCTTCAGGTGCTGCTCGAGCCAGAGCACCGATTCGGCATCCAGGTGGTTGGTGGGCTCGTCGAGGAGCAGCAGGTCGGGCTGCTCCAGAAGCAGGCGGCACAGGGCCACGCGACGACGCTCGCCGCCGGAAAGGATGCTCACGGGCGCGTCCGGGTCGGGGCACTGCAGCGCGTCCATGGCCTGGGAGAGCTGGGAGTCGAGGTCCCACCCGTTGGCGGCGTCGATCTCGTCCTGCAGTTTGCCCATCTCGTCCATGAGCGCGTCGAAGTCGGCATCGGGAGCGGCCATCTCCTCGCCGATCTGGTTGAAGCGCTCCACCTTGGCCAGCACATCGGCGAAGGCCATCTGAATGTTCTCGAGGACGGTCTTGTCCTCCTCGAGCGGCGGCTCCTGCAGAAGGATGCCCACGGTGTAGCCGGGCGTCAGGCGCGCCTCGCCGTTGGAAACCTCCTCGAGGCCGGCCATGACCTTCAACAGGGTGGACTTGCCCATGCCGTTGGGCCCCACGACGCCGATCTTCGCGCCGGGGTAGAACGACAGCGTAACGTCGTCCAGAATAACCTTGTCGCCCACCGCCTTGCGGGCCTTGTACATTTGGTAGATGAACTCTGCCATGATGCTCCTGTTCCCTCTGCTCGGTCCCTCGGCCCGCAGCGCGAGGCGCATGCGAGAAGGCCGTCTCGCCGAGCGAGCCGTCCAATGCTTGGGCGGTATTTTCCCAGAAGTAACCGACGGGTGCTATGGCGCCTTCGCGATACTGGAAGAAAACCGCGACTTGTGGCTTAGGGCGATGGGGGTTGCTGTGAGATAATATGCGCCGTATCTTTTAAACAATCGGTCTCCTTGCAAAGGATTTCCCCATGCCCCAGTCTCCCATTCGCGTCCTTTTCGTCTGCCACGGCAACATCTGCCGATCGACTATGGCCGAGTTCGTGCTGAAGGACATGGTGGCGCGGCGGGGGCTTGCCGAGCAGTTCCGCATTGAGTCGGCGGCGACGAGCACCGAGGAGATTGGCAACCCGGTGCATCCGGGCACGGCGGCGGTGCTGCGCGAGCATGGTATCGGCGGCTTCGAAGGCAAGCGCGCCCGCCAGCTGCGCCGCGCCGATTACGACGCCTTCGACTTCATCATTGGCATGGACACGGCCAATATTCGCAACATGAACTGGATCCTCGGCGGCGACCCGGACGGCAAGGTGCTCAAACTCTTGGAATTCGCCGGCACCAACCGCAGCGTCGACGACCCCTGGTACACGGGTGATTTCGAAACCACCTATGCCGACGTGTGCGATGGCTGCGAGGGGCTGCTGGCGTATTTGGGGATGTAGTCTCGCCGAGGGACGAGAGGGCGTCGGCCTTATTTCTTTAGCAGATGCCGGATGGCAGCGATTGGGTGGCGCGTGATCATGCGCGGACCGGCGTAACGCATGATGGCGCGGATCTGCTCGCGCTGGGCGGGGGCGTAGCAGTGGTTGCCGCATTCCTCGCAGCTTGTTTTGTGGGCCATGGACCGACAGCGCTCGGTGCGCAGGACGCAGTAGTCGTCGATGGCCTTGCACGCGGGGCAGAGCGCCTCGCCGGCATGGCTGGTCTCGGTGCGTGCGGTCGCCTCGTGGTTGCCGGCGCAATAAATCGCCACCATGTTCGAGATGGTGCGCTTCTCGCGCTCGCGGCGGCGAGCGACTTTGGGGGTGTCAGGTATTCTTGCCATGGTGCGCACTTTAGCAGATTTCCCGCTGATGTGCCGTTCTTGTTAGCTCCTTCAAACTTTCGCCAAAAGAGCGAGCAGCCGCAAAATGACGATGTTGACGTCACAAGCGTCATTTTGCGGCTGCATTTCTCTCAAACGGGGCTGTTTTGGTCTCCGGTCAGTCACGAATTGACGCTTGTTACGGGAAGACCGTGAATTCGCGGCTGGAAAACGGTGGGGACGAGGGTGCGTCTGGGCTAGAGGCGCTGCAAAATGAGGTAGCGGTTGAGGTTGCCCTGCTTGCCGTCGGCGGAGAAGCGGGCGACCTCACGCAAGGGGAGGGAGGCGGTGGACGCGCAGCTGCTGGCAGAAGGTGCGCTGGGGTTGCGGATGGGGGCGAGGAGGGCATCGATTTCCTTCTCGGGCGTATGGTGGCAGAAGCGGTAGACGCCCTCTGCGTGCTGCCAACCGAGGAGAAAGTCGTTTTCTTGGAAGGTGGGCAAGCCGTGGGCGACGCGGCCCTCGGCAGTGGCCGCGGCGGCCTTGGCGGCCAAGCGCGCATCGTTCAGGAACTGCCAGAACGACACGATGGCGAAGCCGCCGGGCCGCAGGGAGCCGAGGAGCCCCTCGAGAACCCGGGCGCGCAGGGCGAACGTCGGCAGGTGGTGCATGAGTCCGAAGGCGACAGCGAGGTCGCAGGAGTTGCGCGGGAGACGATCGGCGAAGGTGCCGTCGAGGAGGGATTCCACGATGTCGAGGGCGCGGAGATCTACGGTGGTCTTTTCGGGGAGGTTCGCGCCCTGTCCTGAAGCATCCCCTCCTTTCGTTTTGGAAGCAGCAGAGGAGCTGCTAGGGCTGTGCGGAAAGGCGGCAGATAGGGCGCCGATTGCGGGAGATGCCAGATCGGGGCAGTTGTCGAGGGCGGTGATGCGCAGAGGGGCGTTCGTGTGTTCGGCGAGGAAGCGCTCGAAGCGGAGGTTGCCGCAGCCAAGGTCGAGGATGGTGAGGGGCGCCCCGGAATCGCCGGCACTGTCATCGGGGACGCGGGCGGCGTGGCTGGGGAAGGGGCCTTGCACGGCATCGTGGGCCGTGATGAGCTCCCAAGCCTTCTCCCAGCCATGCCAAGGGGCTTGTCTCGTGGCCGAGAACGAGGCGGCCTCGCGGGCGTAGAAGTCGCTCGTGAGGGCGTTCAGCTTGCGGATGATCTGGGGGGAGTAGGCGCCGGGTTGCGAGGCGCTCTGCGTGGTCGTTGCTCCAGATGCGGAAACGCGTTGCTCGTCGGCGATACTCATGGCAGCGGCCGCTTCTGATAGAGCCCGGCGTCCTTAAAGCCGAGGTTGCGGTAGTAGACGCGGGTGCCCACGGCGCTAATGACGTTAATCGCGGTGTACCCGGCCGCCGTTGCTTGGGCGCAGGCCTCTTCCACGAGCGCCCGCCCGAGACCCAGATGCTGGGTGCCCTCGCCGGTGCGGTGCAGGGCGGCCACTTTCCCGTACACATGCACTTCGCGGATCATGGCCTCCTGCGGCGCGGAGGGGGAAGCAAGCGAGGAACCCCTCGCCTCGCTTTGCTCGCTCTTGATGGGAGGGGGAGAGGACTCGTTGGCGGTGTCGCGGGGAAGTGCCGTCGGCAGTGACAGGCGGCAGAAGCCGGCGATCTTGTTCTCGGGGGTGATCCATTCAAGAAAACGATCTTCGGTGGTGGCGGTCTGGTAGGCGATGGTCTGAAGGGAAAGGTCGCCCACGGCGGCGCCTTCCACAGAGATTTCGCGGGAGCGAATCTCGGCAACCTCCTCGTCTGTGGCATCAACGGCGGCTTCTACCACTTGGCGCAGGTTGGTCTTCTTGTTGCCGACGAGGATATCGGTGGCGGAGATATCGCGAATCATGCGAGAGATGCGGGTCCAGGGCGGGGTGGCCAGCACGTCCTGGACGAGGACTTCCACGAGCTCTTCCTCGGTGTAGGGGCGCCAGCAGCCGGCCTCGTAGCAGTCGGTGAGTTGGGCGCTTTCCACAAGGCAGCAGGGATAGAGCTTCACCTCGTCGGGCAGAAACGCCGGATCGGTGACGAGACGACGGTAGTCGGCAATGTCGGAGACGGGGTCGGCGCCGAGCAGGTTCACCATGAAGTGCACGTGGCTTTTGAAGCCGAACTGCCGCAGCAGGGCCATGGCGTCGGCGATACGCGCGGACGTGATGGCGCGGCCGTTGGCGGCGAGCGTCTCGTCGTTCAGGCTTTGGATGCCGATCTGCACCTTGGTGCAGCCCAGCGCGCGCAGAGTGCGGCAGGCCTCGGCGGTGACGAGGTCGGGGCGCGTTTCCACCACCAGCCCGACGACGCGCTTCGGTGCCGTTTCGTTGGCGCGATGCAGGGCGAAAAGATCGTCCCAGGAACAGCTTTGCGGCACCTCTTCCTCGCTGTAGGCCTCCCGCCACGCCTCGTTGTAGGTGAGCTCTCCGGCGTCGATGCGCTGTTGAAGCGGGGCTGCCGCGGCGGCCAGGGCATCGCGGTCGCGGGGGAGGCCGCGTCTCTCGTACCATGTCCGGCGCTCAGTCGCCTCGCGGACGCGCTCCTCGTCGGAAAGGTTCAAGGCGCGGAAAAGCTCGCCTGTGAACCAGCGCTGGTAGCTTTCGGGGTAGTCGCTCCAGGTGCCGCCCAGCACGATAAGCTCCACTTTGTCGGTGACGTGCCCCATGGCCGTGAGCGCGCGCAGACGGGCGGCCACCTGCAGGAAGGGGTCGAACCAGCAGCGCTCGGCCCGCTGGCAGGCCGGCTCGTCGGAAAGATAGCTCTTCGGCATACGGATGTCGTTCGGGCAGAACACGCAGGCGCCCGAGCACGGCCAGGGCTTCGTGAGCACGGTGATGGTGGCCACGCCCGAGGCGGTGCGCCGGGGCTTGGCCTGCAGAAGGCGCACGAGGGCCGCGTCGGTCGCCTCGCTCACCTTCCACGCCGCCCACCGCTCGGGGTCCTCAGCCTTCACGTGCAGGTAGAAGGGGAGGAGTCGCCGCTTGGCCACCTGGCGCGTGCCGTCGTGGGCGGCACGGTTGTGCCGCCGCACCAGCTTGTCGAGCCACGCGGCGTCGGCGCTGCTGTCGGCCCCTTCGCCGCCAACGACGCCGCTGCGCACGGCTTCGATTATTTCCAGGAGTGCTTCTTCCATAAGAATGCAAAAGATACCAGGTTCGCCCAAGGAAGCCAGCGAGGTTCCGACAGGTGCCTGCAATTCGCTTGAAGCGCGGCCGGGCGGCCTTTGGGCCGTGAGGGAAAGCGCTGAACGCAAAGGGCAGGCGCCTGTCGGAACCGCAGCGTCGACGGATCCGTTCGTCTCGTTAGGGCGAACGGAACTATAGGGCGTCCTTGATGGCGGCGAGCAGCTCGTCGTAGGTTTCCAGGGCCGGCAGCTCCGGGTACTCGGCCTTGATGGCATCGGTGGTGCGGAACAAAAAGCCGGCCTTCGAATCCAGAATCATGCCCAAATCGTTATGGGAGTCGCCGGCGGCGATGGTTTCGATGCCGCAGGAGTGCAGCGCGCGCACCGTGGTGAGCTTACTTTCGGGGCAGCGCATCGTGAAGTCGGTGATGGCGCCATCTGCGGCTACCACCAGCTCGTTGCAGAACAGCGTCGGCCAGCCGAGCTTCTCCATGAGGGGCTTGGCGAACTGTTCGAAAGTGTCGGAGATGATGATGACCTGGGTGAGGCTGCGCAGCTCGTCCAAAAACGCGCGGGCGCCGGGCATGGGGTCGATCTTGGCGATGACCGCCTGCACGTCGGGCAGGCCCAGCCCATGCTCGGCCAGAATGTCGAGGCGCCACTTCATGAGCTTGTCGTAGTCGGGCTCGTCGCGGGTGGTGCGCTTAAGCTCGGGGATGCCGGCTTCCTCGGCGAAGGCGACCCAGATTTCGGGAACCAGCACGCCTTCCAAATCGAGGCATACGACGTTCATAGGGCACTCCTTCCGTGGGCGGCGCCGGGGCTTAAGGCCTGCGCGCCGCAGGGTATCGTCGGCAGAAGCGTACCCCACTGAAGGCGCCTTGCCGCCTCGGAAGCGGAAAGATGGCGCAGGGGGCGACTTCAGCGGTAGCGCGGGCGCCCCTCTTGCTATACTGGGCGTTCCAAAAAGAAGGCGTCGGTGCGGCGCCGAAGGCGGCAAGAGCGAGGAGCACGGCTGTGACCAAGGTCATCAAGAGAGAACATGCGGAGCGGGCCCGGGCCCACGAGAGCGTACTCGCTGTGCCCGAGGTCATGCGTACGGCCCCCGGCATCGCCATTCAGGGACGCAAGATCCGCTCGCTCGTGTTCTCGACGGATCTGGCCGTCATCTGCCACTGCGACGCCGATGCGGTGCTCGCGGTGTACCCCTTCACCTGCCAGCCGGCCATCACCCAGGCGCTCGTGGCCGCGTCCCAACGCCCGGTGTTCAACGGCGTCGGCGGCTCCATCACCCAGGGCGAGCGCTGCGTGGAGGCGGCCCTGCACTCCGAGATGTCCGGCGTGGCCGCCGTGGTGGTGAACACGTCCATTCCCGTGGAATCCATCTCGGCGCTCGTGGAGAAGGTGGCCGTGCCCGTGTGCGTGACGGCCTGCGCCGCCGATGACGTGGTGCGCCGCCAGATTGCGGCTGGCGCCTCCATTGTGAACGTGGCCGCCGGCTCGCGCACGCCCCAGGTGGTGGAGGCTTTGCGCCGGGAATATCCCGACCTGCCGATCATCGCCACGGGCGGCCCGACCGACGACGCCATCCGCGCCACCATTGCGGCCGGGGCCGACGCCGTCAGCTGGACGCCGCCGGCCATTGCCGATCTGGAGCGCGAAGTGATGGAGAAGGCCCGGCGCTTGGCGGCCGAGCTGTTGTAGAGCCCTGCAAGTGCGATCCGTAGGGGGCGACCTTGGTCGCCCCCTACGCAGCTGGGGGCATCATTCCGGTTGGGAGGGCTGACCAAGGTCAGCCCCTACGGGATGTGAGGCAAGCGAGGTTGACCGGCTCCACAGGGTAAACCGGCGGGACCCTAAAGCATGTGGGTGACGAGGTAGCCCTCGCGGATGCCGTATTTGCAGGGGATAACTTCGGCGGCGCCCAGCTCCTCTGCGAGTGTGCGCACGATGATCATGCCGGGAACGAGGCTGTGAACGCGGTCGGGGGCGGCTTTCACAGCGCGATGGGCGAAAACGGAGACGTCGCCCTGAAGGAGATCGGCGAGCCCTTCCATGTCCTTGCGGCTGATGCTCTTGGGCCGAGTGTCGTCGCCCCACACGGCGGCGACCATCTTCGCGAGGGCGCGCACCGATCCGCCGATGCCGTAGAGCCGCTCGCTTCGGTACCCCTCCAAATTCGGTAGCGCCTGGAGTTCTTTGCGGAACGCGTCGGCGATGGTGCGGCATTCGGCCGGGGTGGGAATGACGCAGCGCACGTAGTTCGCGTAGGCGAGCACGCAGCCGAAAGGTATCGAGATCCCCGCATGGTCGCCATCGGATGCAAGGGCCGTCAGCTCCGTCGAGCCGCCGCCAACATCGATGAGCGTGCCTGCTGCAAGGGGTGTGCCGATGGAGGCGCCGACGAACCCGAGGTGGGCCTCCTCGCGGGCGGAGAGCACGCGCACCCTATGGTTGATGGCTGTCTCGATGGCCGCAGTCGCCGCTTCGGAATTCGCGCAGTTGCGCAGCACGGCGGTGGCGAAGATATCGACTCGCGCGCAGTTGAGGTTGTCGGCCAGCTTCAGCAGGTCGCCCAGCACGGTTACGGCTCGTGCGATGCCCGCGCTGGAGAGGGCCCCGTCGGTCACGTAGGCGGCAAGGCCGGCCATCTTCTTCTCGTCGACCAACGTGCGGAAGGGCTTGACGGCATCTTCCCGCTTGGTCTCGTAAACGACCAGGCGAACCGAATTGGAGCCGAGGTCGATAACGCCGAGGCGTGCCATGAAAGTCCTTTCTCGAGGGTGCATTCCGCAGTGCTTCCCTAGGGTAGCGCAACCTGCCGGCAAAGAGCCGCCCGATCGGGAAGACCGGGCGGCTCGGAAGAGGAGAGGAGCGGGTCGCTGTCGCCTCTAGACGGCGATGACCACGCGGTAGTGCGCATTGTCTCCGCAGCAGGTCTGCAGGATGATGGACTCGCCGTAATCGGTGACGCGGGACTGGATGTCCTCCCAGTAGGTGCTATCGGGAACGATGAACTCGTCGACGACGGAGTAGGTGCGCGTGCTCCCATCGGAGTCGCACACGGTGACGGGATCCCCGTTCTTCAGGGTCATGACGCAGGTGAAGTCGCCGGGGTTGTGGCCGATGAAGTAGCCCCAGCTGCCATCGGTGGTGCTATCGGAGCCCATCCATAGTCCCGCACCGGAGGCGGGAGCCGAGGCGCTTTCGTAGGAGGGGACGTAGGTGACGATGTCCCCGTTCACGTCGATGGAGTCCGCTACCATTTCATCGCCTTCGGGGGAGATGGTCTCGAGGGGCTCGGTCACGTCGACGGCCTCCACGTCGATGGAATCGTCGGAGCCTTCGGGTGTCTCGCCGGCAGCGCTCGCGGCGGTCTTGGCTGTGGCATCGTGGCTCGCGCTGTGCTTGGCGGACAGGGAGGCGCGGCTGGAAACCGCGTCCATGGCCAGCTCGTCGTGGATGTCGTCGAACTCGGAGGCCATGGCCACCGCCTCTTCCTGATCCTCGTAGACGATGATGGAGGCCACCTGCTTGACGATGGACGTGTCCTGGGCCGCCTCGGGCATGGGCAGGGCCGCCGGATCATGATCGGGCTCCATGGCGTAGGCGATGCCGCCGACCAGGGCGAGCGCGGCGGCGCCGGAAACAACGGCGGCTATGAGTTTCGATGCCTTCATGACGCTTCTTCCTTTCACGAGGCCTATCGACGGAGTCGCGGACGGGCTTCTTCTTTGCGAGGCGAACCCTCTCGTGCGGTAAGGGCCAAGAATGGAACTTGACAGTGCCTATCTTAGGGTGTCCAGGTCACAAATAGGCTCTGAACTGGGCATTGTTGGAATCGCGTATGCGTAAGAGAACTTGTTCGGAAGAAAGAAGCCGCCTTGAAATACGCCCGTTTCCATCCCGTCGCCATTGTTGACGGCATGCAAGCGGAAACGGCGCGGGTTGCGCAGAAGTTGTGGGGGCCGCTGCCGTTTGGCTCCCGTAGGGGGCGATGTTGGTCGCCCCTTGCTGCACGTGTTGAGGTTTTCGCCGCTGCCGATTGTTGAGGTCTGAGGGCTTTTCGCGAAGAGGGGAGGTCGCAAGGCGATATTTTGCCTATAATGAGCCCACCTGTATTTCGATGGACACAACCGCACGCAAGCTGCTTTGGCGGCCGGCGTGCTGCCACCAAACGAACACGCGAAACGCACGACGGAAACGAACACGAGGTTGATCATCCATGGGAATGAACCAAGACCCCCGAGGGGATGCCTACGGCCGCAGCCCCGAGCGACCCGATGCGCCGGCTCCGGCCGGCCGGGCTCCCCAGGGCTCGCGGGGCAAGATCACCACGCGCCCCTCGCGAGAGAGCATTTTGCAGTCCTACGCGACCCAAGACGAGATGCGCGCCCGTGACGCGCGCCTGCGCTCCCAGCAGGCGTCCCGCGCCTATACGGCCAGCGCCGCCCAGCGCGATGCCGATCGCGCGGCCCGGCGCGAGGCTCTTGCGGCCCAGCAGCGCGAGCAGGAGGCTCGTCGCGCCGCCCAGCAGCGTCCCGCACCCGCAACCCCGGCCCAGCGCGCCGGCCAGCGCCGAACGCGCGTGGTGCCGCCTTTGTCCTCCCAGGAAAGCTACGACCTCACCCGCTCCTCCATGGAGAGCTACGAGCGCGCCCGCGCCTCTCGCGATGCTCTGTCGGAAGCTCGGCGGGGCCGCGCGCTCAACCGCGAGGTCATCGACGGCCGGGGCAGTATCGACTCGCGCACCTTCAACGAGAGCCACCAGATTTCCGCCTGCTCCCGCGACGACCGCGACCGCCACGACCCGATGATCGATGTCATGGACAACCGCACCTGGCACTCCCGGGCTGGGCAGGGCTTCGTCGCGCCCGCCGAGGGGGCTCCCGGCGCTCCGGCGCCCGCGCGTCGTCCGCGCGGCTCGAGTGCCTCCGACGTCGGATTCGCCGGCGTCATGAGCGGCCGGGCCAACTACGGCGGCACCCAGGGCGGCTCCGGGGTGCCGATGTTCGTCAAGATCGCCGTTCCCCTGATCGTCGTTCTTCTTGTTGTGATCGTTTGCCTCTTAGTGTTCTAAGGGTTCTAGAAAAGGCATTACATGTACGCGAAACCGACCTGTCCGACTCCGCTGAAGATCCTTCTCGTTGTTGTTATTGTTGTCGAACTTGCGGCTATTGGGCTCTTGCTCGCTGGCCGTGCCGGTGCCTCCGAGGGTCGGGACTCGGCCGTCGAAGCTTCGGCGTCGACGACTCCGGCGCCAACCGACACGCCGGCAGCTCCGGCTGCCTCTGACGGCGGAGAGACGGCCGGCGGGGACAAGGCGTCTTCCGAGCCCGTGACGCTGACCGTCACCTTCGCCGGCGACTGCACGCTCGGTACCGACATCAACTACGAGAACGAGCGGTCCTTCAACAGCCGCTGGCAGGCCGAGGAGGGCGATGCCACCTACTTCTTGCGCAACGTCGCCGACCTGTTCGGCTCCGACGACCTTACCGTGGTGAACATGGAGGGTGCGCTGACCGAGGGCGGCGAGCGGGCCGACAAGAAGTTCGCCTTCCGCGGCAAGCCGGAGTACGCCAAGATCCTCTCGAGCGCCTCGGTTGAGGCGGCCACGCTGGCCAACAACCATTCCCAGGACTACGGCCAGACGGGCTACGACGACACCATTGCCGCGCTGGACGCCGAGGGGGTGCAAAGCTTCGGCTACGACCGCATCGCGTATGTGGACGTGAAGGGCGTGAAGGTGGCGCTCATCGGCTCGTACTTCCCCGAGGACAGCGCCGAGAACACCAAGGAGATGACCGACAACATCGCCGCGGCCCGGGCCGAGGGCGCCCAGCTCGTGATCGTGTACGTGCACTGGGGCCAGGAGCACGAGTACGACATCACCGAGGGGCAGCAGACCGCCGGGCGCGCCGCTATTGATGCGGGGGCCGATCTAGTGGTGGGATCCCATCCCCATGTGGTGCAGGGCTGGGAGGTGTATCAGGGCCGCTACCTCGTTTACAGCCTCGGCAACTTCTGCTTCGGCGGCAACACCAACCCCGACGACAAAGATTGCCTCATCTTCCAGCAAACGTTCACGGTGACCGGTGACGAGGTGGCCAAGAACGACGACGTGGATTTCATCGCCGCCTCGGTTTCCACGGAGACCGACCGCAACACCTACCAGCCGGTACTGGCCGAAGGGGATGAGAAGGCCCGCATCGACGCGAAGGTGCAAGAAGCCGCCGACCGCATTGCGGCTGCCTCCTAAAGTATCGATTAACCTGTCCGGCCGCGAGAAGGCGGAGGGGCGCCGTGCTCAAACAGCTTTCTATGGCAGGGCTCGTCGGGAGCTGCCGACATTTCGTTATGCCATAGAAAGAGCTGCGCGCGGCACCCCTCCGCCTTCTCGCGGCCTACTGAGCCTTAGTTGCTGGGGTTGCGAGCTAGATGCGGATGACGCAGGAGCCGGCGGTGAGGCCGCCGCCGAAGGCGGTCATGCAGGCGATGTCTCCCGGCTGCAGCTTGCCCTCGCAGAGCGCTTCGTTCAGGGCGATGAGGGCGCTCGCGCCGCTGACGTTGCCGACGTGGTCGATGATCACCTGGAAGCGCTCCATGGGAAGGCCCATCTTCTTGGCGGCGTAGCGGATGATGCGCTCGTTGGCCTGGTGCGGTGTGAACAAGGTGACGTCGTCGGTGGTCAACCCGGCGCGGGTAAGCGCCTCCTCGGTGCAGCGCATCATGGCGGAGGTGGCGAACTTGAACACCGCCTGGCCGGCCATGCGCATATAGGGGTCGCTTTCCGCATCGGAGGCGGCGAGGCGCGGGGCAGCGGTGGCGGAGGTGCCGGCAGCAGCGGTCGTGCCGTCGGCGGCGAAGGGCACCTTGCGGGAGGCGAAGGCGCTGTCGCACCAGAGGGTGCGGTCGACGTCGTCGGTGTTTTCCATGTACGAGGAGAGGATGCCGGGCGCATCGGCTCCGGCGGCTCCGGCAGCGCCATCGGCGCCGGCAGCACCGGTCTCCGCCTCGTCGCGCCATTCCAGCACCACGGCCCCGGCGCCGTCGCCGAACAGGATGCACGTGGCGCGCTCTTCCCAGTCGACGAGCTTGCTCAGGCGCTCGGCGGCCACCACGAGTACGCGGCGCACGTCGTTGCAGCGCAGAGGCGTCCTGGTGCGGGCGGCTTCCTGGCGCGCGAAGGCGGCGCCGGCCATGATGAGGTCAGCGGTGGAAAGCCCGTAGACGCAGCCGGAGCAGGCGCAGGACATGTCGTAGCACACGGCGTTTGTGGCACCGATGCGCTCGCGGATGCGGGCGGCCTCGGAGGGGAAGTGGGTGTCGGCGGTGAGTGTCGGGCAGATTATCATGTCCAGGCTGGCGGCTTCGATCGCTCCCGCCTCGCGCTGCCAACCGCCTTCCTCAAGCCCCAGCGCTCGCAGCGCGGCTTGGGCGCCCAGATCGGTGCAGGTCTCCTCGATGGCGACATGGCGGGTGTGAATGCCCGTGCGCGGGACGATCCACTCGTCGGTGGTGTCTACGATTTCCGAGAGCTCGTCGTTGGTGACGATGCGCGCGGGCAGCGCTCTGCCCGATCCGATGATGACGCTGCCCAAAGCCGTTCCTTTCCGTAAATGATGCCTCAACCTGCTCTATGATGCCCCATATCGCCAAGTTTTCTGCTCAACGATGAGATGTTTGGTGAAGATTTTAAACGCGCGGTCAGTTTTTGGGGCGAATTCCTTAAGATTTCTCAGATAGTTTATCTCAAGGCGCGTGTTGCCGCAGCGAAAGAGAGGACGAGCTGCTTTCATGAAGACCCGTATCACAGAGCTTTTGGGCATTGAATATCCCGTCGTGCAAGGGGCCATGGCCCGCATCGCCGACGGAGGGCTGGCCGGCGCCGTAAGCGAAGCCGGCGGCTTGGGCATCATCGCCTGCGGGGGCGCCCGGCCCGAATGGATTCGCGAGCAGGTGGCCCGCGCCCGCGCCCTTACGAGCAAGCCTATCGGCATCAATGTCATGCTCATGGATCCGCGCGCGAGCGAGGTGGCCGAGCTCGTGTGCGAGCTGAGCGTGGAAGTGGTGACCACCGGTGCCGGCAGCCCCGCAAACTACATGAAGATGTGGAAGGACGCGGGCGTGAAGGTAGTGCCCGTGGTGGCTTCCTCGGCCCTGGCCGCCCGCATGGAGCGCCTCGGCGCCGACGCCGTGGTGGCCGAGGGCACGGAAGCCGGCGGACATATCGGCGAGCTGACCACTATGGCGCTCGTGCCGTCGGTTGCCGCGGCGGTTTCGATCCCCGTCATCGCCGCCGGCGGCATCGTGGACGGCCGGGGGATGCTCGCCGCCTTCGCGCTGGGCGCCGAGGGCGTGCAGTGCGGCACGCGCTTCCTCACCGTGGAGGAATGCGGCGTGCACGAGGCGTGGAAGGAGAAGGTGCTGAAAGCCAAGGACTCCGACACCATCGTCACCGGGCGCGGCACCGGGCATCCGGTGCGCGGCCTGAAGAACAAGTTCGCCCGCGAGTGCCGCAAGATCGAGATGGCCGCCACCTCCGGGGAAGAGCTGGAGGGCATGTACGCCGGCTCGCTCGCCCGGGCCGTGGCGGGAGACGTGGAAAACGGCTCGGTCATGGCCGGGCAGGTGGCGGCGCTGGTGACCGAGCGCGGCACGGCGGCCGAGGTTATTGCCAACATGGTGCGCGAGGCCGAGGCGCTGGCCGGGCGCTCCTTGGGCGAGCTGGCCGAGCTGAACAGCCGCCGGGCGCGCGTGTAAGGAGGCCGCCATGCTTGATGAGACCCCCTTGGCGCCTTTGGGCCCGGCTGGCCTGGTGTTCATGGCCTCGGGCCAGGGCTCCCAGAAGCCCGGCATGGGCGCCGATCTGTTGGACATCCCCGAGGTGGCGAACGTGTTCGCTTGCGCCTCGGACGTGCTCGGCCGCGACGTGGCCGCGCTGGTGCGCGACGCGTCGCCAGAAGAGCTGAACGACACGCGCAACGCCCAGATCGCCATTGCGGCGCTGTCGGTCGGCATGGGGCGGGCGCTTGAGGCGCGCGGCATCGTGCCGGACGCGCTGCTCGGGTTCTCCCTCGGGCAGGTTTCCGCCATGGTGCTCGGCGGCATGCTCGCCGAGGAGGACGCCTTCGCGCTCATCGCCGAGAGGTCGCGCCTCATGGGAGAGGCGGCCGACGCGAATCCCGGCGTTATGAGCGCGCTTCTGAAGATCACGCTGCCCGAGGCCGAGGCACTGTGCGCTCAGTGCGCCGAGGACGAGGTGCTCGTGCCCGCGAATTTGAACGGCGGCGGGCAGATCGTCGTTGCCGGCACGCCGGCGGCGGTGGCCCGCGCCGAGGAGGCTTGGGCCGCGAGCAAGGGCCGCTTCTCGCGCTTGGCCACGTCCGGTGCCTTCCACAGCCCGCTCATGGCGCCGGCGCAGGCGCCCTTCGCCGACTACCTGGCGAAGGTGGAGTTCCGCGAGCCGGTGGTGCCGGTCATCGGCAACGTGCACGCCGCGCCGCTTGACGTCGCCGGCGCTCGCGAGGAGCTGGTGGCGCACTTGGTGTCGCCCGTGCAGTTCGAGGCCAGCGTGGCAAAGCTTCAGGCGGTCGGCGCGAAGATGTTCGCGGAAGTGGGCTTCGGCGGCGTGCTCGCCAATCTCGTGAAGCGCATCGACCGCAGCGCGCCTCGAGCTGCCATTCAGGATCGCCCCTCCTTCGACGCCTTCGTCGAGGAATTCGGAAAGGAATAAATGTGACCGAATCAGAGAATCGTCGTTGCGCCGTGGTGACCGGCTCCACCCGCGGCATCGGACGCGCCGTGGCCCGCGAGCTGGCGGCCGCCGGCATGAACGTGGTGGTGAACAGCTCTTCTGGGCGCAGCCTGCCCGCCGCCGAGGCGGTAGCCGCCGAAATCGCCGAAGAGTTCGGTGTGGAAACCCTGGCCGTGGCCGCCAACGTGGCCATAGAAGAGGAGGCCAACGCGCTTATCGCCGCTGCGACCGAGGCCAACGGGCGGGTGGACGTGCTCGTGAACAACGCCGGCATCACCCGCGACGGCCTGGCCGCCCGCATGTCCGACGACGACTTCGACGCCGTCATCGACATCAACCTGAAGGGCACCTTCCATTGCTGCCGCGCCGCCGCGAAGCTGATGATGAAGCAGCGTTGGGGTCGCATCGTGAACATGTCCAGCGTGGTGGGCGTGTACGGCAACGCGGGCCAGGTGAACTACGCCGCCTCCAAGGCCGGCGTCATCGGGCTCACGAAGTCGCTCGCCCGGGAGCTTGCGCGCCGCAACATCACGGCCAACGCCGTGGCGCCGGGATTCATTGCCACCGATATGACCGATGCGCTCTCCGATGCCCAGCGCGAGGCTATCGTGAGCCGCATCGGCAGCGGGCGCTTGGGCGAGCCGGACGACATCGCGCATTTGGTGCGCTTCCTCGCCTCGGACGAGGCGTCCTATATTACCGGTCAGGTCATCTGCGTGGACGGAGGAATGTCTTTATGAGCGAGAACGAGAGCATCCAGACCCGGCGGCCCGACGGCACCCATCGCGTCGTCATCACCGGCGTGGGCGCGGTGACGCCGGCCGGTGTGGGCGCCGAGGCGCTGTGGGAGACGCTCATGGAGCGCGGCTGCTGCATCGCGCCCATCGAGCGCTTCGATACGAGCGAGTACGAGGTGCACATCGCCGGCGAGGTGCGCGACTTCGATGGCACCGAGCACGGCCTGACCAAGAAGGAGGCGCGCCGCTTCGAGCGCTTCGTGCAGTACGCCATCGTGGCGGCCGACGAGGCGCTGGCCCAGTCCGGCTTGGAAGTGACCGACGAGAACCGCGATCGCATCGCCGTGGTGTTCGGCACCGGCATCGGCGGCATCGACGAGCTGCAGAAGAGCTTCGCCACCTTGGAGGAGAAGGGCCCCAAGCGCGTGAACCCCCTGTTCATTCCCACGATGATCGGGAACATCGCCGCGGGCAACCTGGCCATCCGCTACGGCATGCGCGGCGAGTGCCTGAACGTGGTGACCGCCTGCGCCACCGGCGCCCATTGCATCGGCACGGCGCTGCGCGACATCCGCCACGGCTACATCGACGCGGCGCTCGTGGGCGGCACGGAGGAGTCCGTGAGCCCCATCTGCATCGCCGGCTTCACGAATTTGTCGGCCCTTACCCGCGCCGAGGATCCCAAAGAGGCCTCGCTGCCCTTCGACGCCCGCCGCGGCGGGTTCGTGGCCGGCGAGGGGGCCGGCGCGCTCGTCATCGAGTCTTTGGAAAGCGCTCTGGCCCGCGGCGCTGCGCCCATCGCCGAGATCACCGGCTTCGGCAGCACGGGCGACGCCTATCACATGACCGCGCCCGACCCGGAGGCCACCGCCATCACCGCTGCCATGGCCGCCGCTCTGGCCGAGGGCGGCTTCACCCCGGCCGATTTGGGGCACCTGAACGCCCACGGCACGGGCACGCCGGCCAACGACGCCACGGAGTCGAAGGCGCTCGCGAACCTGATGGGCGGTGTGGAAGCGGCCGCTTCGGTGCCGGTCACCTCCGTGAAGGGCACCACGGGCCACATGCTCGGCGCCGCCGGCGCGGTGGAGGCCATCGTGTGCGCCCTGTCCGTGGCGCGCGACGCGGTGCCCCCCACGGCCGGCTTCGCCGAGGCCGCCGAGGACTGCCCCGTGGCCGTGGTCACCGAGGCGGTCACCGACTATCCGCAGAAGGTGGCCCTGTCGACCTCGCTGGGCTTCGGCGGCCACAACGCCGCTCTGGCCTTCTCGCCCTACAAAGGTTAGGGAGCTTCACCCTCTCGTAGGGGCCGACCTCGGTCGGCCCTGGGCTCGCGGTCCGGCGGGGCTGACGCGAAGCGTCGACGTCCTCGCGAACGAGGGCCGACCAAGGTCGGCCCCTACGGAAGGCGAGATGAGGATCGAAAGAATGTTGCAAGGAGAAACGTATGACTGAGGAGAACGCGATGGCGCCGCTGCCCTGGGGGCGCGAGGTCATCGAGGGGATTCTGCCCCATCGCGATCCGTTCGTGTGGGTGAGCCGCATTATGGCCATCGAGCCCGGCGCTTCCATCGAAGGCGAGCTGGACGTACCGGCTGATCTGGATATCTTCCGCGGGCACTTCCCCGACCATCCGGTGCTGCCCGGCGTCATCATCATGGAGGCGCTCGCCCAGTGCGCCTCCATCGCCGTGCTTCAGGCGCCCGAGCTGCGCGGGTGCATCGGCTTTCTCACCGGCATAGACGCAGCGAAGTTCCGCCGCCAGGTGGCCCCCGGTGACACCGTGACGCTGCGCGCGACCATCGTGAAGTCGTCGCGACGCCTCGTGGTGGCCGAGGTGGAGGCCTCCGTGGACGGCGAGATCTGCGCCACGGCCACCCAGAAGTACGTGCTCGCACCCAAGGAGTAGACATGGCCAAAGCGGCTTCCAAGTACATCAGCTTCGACACGGCGGGGAACTTCGTCTCCGAGTTTGAGGACGGCTCTGCGGCCCCCGAGGCGCCCGAGGACGGCTCGCTGAAGTCGGCGGTCTCCTACGCTCTGGACGCCATCGTGGAGGCGGCCGGCACCTTGCCGGATACGGCGGCGGCCCTGGTGGGGGCCCGCCCCGGCGCGGCCCATCGCGACCCGGAGGAGAAGGTGGCCGACGTCTCCGAGCACGTTCGGTCCACCATCGGCGACGACTTCGCCGTCGATGCGGCGCGAACCGCCGAGAAGCCCCGGGCCCTCGTTATCGCTTCGGCCAAGAACGCCCGGGCCTTCGTGGTGCCCATGGAGCAGGCGGGCCTCGATGTGGTCTTCGCCACGGTGGACAACCGCTCGCTGGACGGTTTCGCCCGGCGCATGCTGCCCACCTACAACCTGGGCAGCACCACGGCCGACGTGGACGCCGACACGCTTTCCGCCAACATCTACACAGTGCTCTCGGCGGCCAAGGCCTGCGGCGCGACGCTCATCTTCCTCGACAGCGCCAAGGCGTCGCTCGCGGAGGACGCCTATTTCCTACGTCACGCCGCCAAGCGCGGCCTGCGCGTGTTCGCCCCGGCCACCGAGGGCACTCTGCGCACCGGTTGGGTGGAGCTTCTGCCCGCCGGCGTCGCGCCCGCGCTCGGTGCGGCGTCGCCCTCCGAGGCGCCCTGGGAAAACGAGCCGGCTCGGGTGGCGGACGACGACGAGGGCCCCACCCATTGGCGCCGCTGCCACAAGTGCAAGCTCTTCTTCGACAAGGAGGAGATCATCGAGCTCGGCGGCTATTGCCCGGCTTGCGGCACCCTGCAGCGCCTGCGCTCCGACGAGCGCCTGGCCGCCACGGTGGACGCCGGCTCGTTCGAGGAGTGGAACGCGGTCATGCCCGACTCCAACCCGCTGGACTTCCCGGGCTACCCGGAGAAGATCGCCGATCAGCGCGAGAAGAGTGGCCTTGAGGAAGCGGTGCGCACGGGACGCGCGACCATCGCGGGGCTGCCTTTGGCCGTAGGGGTCATGGAGTCCGGCTTCTTCATGGGCTCCATGGGACACGTGGTGGGCGAGAAGGTGGCCGCGATGATCGATCGCGCCATCGCCGAGCGGCTGCCCGTCGTCGTGTTCTGCGCCTCCGGCGGCGCCCGCATGCAGGAGGGCCTCATCTCGCTCATGCAGATGGCGAAAGTGTCCTGCGCCGTGGAGCGTTTGGGGGCGGCCCGTCTGCCCTTCATCACCGTGCTCACCGACCCCACGACCGGCGGCGTGACGGCGTCGTTCGCCATGCAGGGCGATATCGTCTTGGCCGAGCCCGGCGCGCTCATCGGGTTCGCCGGCCAGCGGGTCATCCGCGACACCATCAAGCAGGAGCTGCCCGAGGGCTTCCAGACGGCGGAGTTCGCGCTCGAGCACGGGCTTATCGACGCCATCGTGGAACGCTCCCAGATGCGCAGCGTGCTGGCCCAGCTTCTGGCCCTGCACGCCCCGGCCGACGACCCGGGGCGCATCGTCACCTACCACAGCGTCATGGACGCGCTGTCGGTGGGCGCGGACGCCTACGGCTCGGTGGACGTGGCGCCCGAGGCCCGAGCCGTTGGCGAGCGCATCCGCGACGAGGAGGCCGCGGGGTTGTGGCGCAGCCTGGCCGAGTCAGTGCCGGTGGTGGGCGAGCTCATCGGGCGCCCGGAAACCCCCGAGGAAGCCGAGGAGGCGTCCCGCCGCGAGCTGGAGCGCCATGCCCGGCGCGAGGCCCGCAAGTCCGGGGTGAGCTGCGAGGCCGCTTCGGGCAGCGCCTGGGAGTCCGTGCAGATCGCCCGCAACGTGCGCCGTCCCACGGCCCGACGCTACCTCGACGGCATCGTGGAGGGCTTCATCGAGCTGCACGGCGACCGCGCCTTCGCCGACGACGGGGCCATCCTCGCCGGCATCGGGTGGATCTCGGGGCATCCCGTGACGGTCATTGCCCAGGAGAAGGGCGTGAACTTGGCCGACCGCGTGGCCCGCAACTTCGGATGCCCCCAGCCCGAGGGCTACCGCAAGTCGCTGCGCCTCATGCGCGAGGCGGAGAAGTTCGGCCGGCCGATTCTCTGTTTGGTGGACACCCAGGGCGCCTTCTGCGGCACCGAGGCCGAGGAGCGCGGCCAGGGCAACGCCATCGCCGACAATCTGGTGGCCATGGCGGGCCTTACCGTTCCGGTGGTGAGCGTGCTTCTGGGCGAGGGCGGAAGCGGGGGCGCCTTGGCGCTGGCCGTGGGCAACCGCGTGGCCATGCAGGAGCATGCGGTGTACTCGGTGCTCTCGCCGGAGGGCTTCGCCTCCATCCTGTGGAAGGATCGCACCCGCGCGCCCGAGGCCGCCGAGGCCATGCGGATGGACGCCGCCTCGGTGCTGGAATGCGGCATCATCGATGCGGTCATTTCGGAAGGGGAGGGCCCGGCCCACGAGAATCCGGAGGAGGCCGTCGCTGCTGTGCGCGATTACGTGCGTGACGCCTACAAGGAGCTGGCCGACCTTGCTCCCGACGAGTTGGTCCGCCAACGCCAAGAGCGCTTCGCGAAGTTCTAGGAGTGGTTTCTGCCGCTCCTTTTTTGCCCGGAGCAATCTCGTTGCCGTTCTGGTCGCAGAATTTCGATTTGTTAGACATGGCTGGGAGCGGCTTGGTGAGCTGGGGTTGAAAAACAGGCTGAAAAGAGGCCGAAAAGCAAGAAAAGGACTCGTGTCGAGCCCTTTTCTTTTGCTTTGCAGGATGTGGAAGTCTAACAACTCGAAAATATGTCCCCAAATTGAGAGGAAGATTTGCTGGAAGGACCTCTTACAGCATCTTCGCGCGGAGCTCCTCGGGGGTCATGGGCGAGAGCAGCGCAGGCGCGATGTCGAAGATGGTGCGACAGCCCGTCTCGCCCGCGCAGGCCATGCGCCAGCAGGCGCGGGCGCAGGCGACGAGCACGCTGCCGGTGAACTCCGGGTTGGAATCGAGCTTCAGCGAGTACTCGATCACGTGGGTGTTCTCGCCGGCGGCACCCGTGGTGCCAGTGCGGATGACCGAGCCGCCGTGGGGAATGCCGGCGTGATCGCGGTCGAGCTCTTCCTGAGAAATGAAGGTGACCGTGGTGTCGTAGTCGGCGAAGTAGTTCGGCATCGTGACGATGGCCTCTTCGATGGCAGCCGTATCGGCACCCTCTTCGGCCACGACGAAGCACTCGCGGGTGTGCTTCTGACGCGTGGTCAGCTCCGGGTTGGCACCGGAGCGCACGGCCTCCAGCGCCTCGGGCACGGGCACCGTGTACTGGCGGGCGTCCACCACGCCGGGGATGCGGCGGATGGCGTCGGAGTGCCCCTGGGAGACGCCGCGGCCCCAGAAGGTGTAGTCGCCGCCGTTGGGCATGATGGCGTTGGCGTAAACGCGCGAGACCGAGAACATGCCCGGATCCCAGCCCACCGAGATGACGGCCACGTGCCCCGTCTCGCGGGCCACCGCATCGACGGCGGCGAAGTGCGCCGGGATGTTGGCATGGGTGTCGAAGGAGTCGACCACGTTGTAGAGCGCAGCGGCTGCCGGGGTCTGCTCGGGCAGGTCGGTGGCGGAGCCGCCGGCGAGCATGAGCACGTCGATGTCGTCGGTATGGGCGGCCAGCTCCGTGGCGGGCCAGACGGCGACGTTCTCGCCGAGCGGATGCACGGTGGCCGGGTCGCGGCGGGTGAACACGCCCACCAGTTCCATATCGTCGTTGGCGGCGACGGCCAGTTCAATGCCGCGGCCGAGATTGCCATAGCCGAGAATGCCGATGCGGATGGGGTTCAATGGTGCCTCCTTGGGTGTTCGCTGAGTAGGAAAACGGCGCTTCGGGCTGACGCTCGCTTTGGTTTTGAAGCTAGCGGGACAGGCCGCGCCGCCGGGGTGTCGCATCATTATCGCGTACCGTCTTACGCGCGGGAACCTGTCCATGGCGAGCGTTACGAGGATTTAACGGAGAGGTACCTTGGCGCGGCGCGTGCGTCCGTTCGCCGACGGGGTGCTGCGGATTCGGACGGGCGGAGGCCCCGCGGCGCGTCGTCGCGGAAGGCGGCGTGGAAATTGCCCGCACGCCCGCCGGCCGCGCGGTGCGGGGCGGCACGGGCGCAACCGGCCGCTGGAGGCCCTCGGGCGCGCCCGGGATGCGCGGCGCGGCGGCTGCTCCTTCAATCTCCTCCCCCTGGGTGGGAATGCGCAGGGTGAACACGGTGACGCCGCGCTCGCTTGCCGCCTCGATGTCGCCGTGGTGCGCCACGACGATTTCCCTGGCAATGGCGAGCCCCAGCCCCGCACCGCCCTTCTTCGACGAGCGCGCCCCGTCTTCGCGGTAGAACTTCTCGAAGATGGTCTCCAGATGGGCGTCGGATATCTCGCGTCCGCGGTTGGCTACGGTGATGGTGGTCGTGCGGGCGTCCTGGCGCGCGGCGATGGCGATGACGGAGTTCGCGTCGGCGTAGGCCACGGCGTTGCGCAGCACGTTGCCCAGCGCCCGGGCGAGCTTGTCCGGGTCGATGAAGAACTGGCCGGCGCCGGCGGCGTCCACGGTGATGCGGATGTTGCGGGCGGCGGCCTCGGGGAAGAACGCCGCGGCCACCTGCTGGCAGAACAGGCGCACTCCCACAGTCTCCCGCTCGATGGGAATGGCTGACAGGTTGTAGCGGGTGATCTCGAAGAACTCGTTGATGAGGCTTTCGAGGCGCTCGGCCTTCGAATAGGCGATGTCGGCGTACTTGCGCAGGGTTTCACGGGGCAGATCGGTTGTCTCGTGCAGCAGGTCTAGGTAACCGAGCACCGAGGTGAGCGGCGTGCGGATGTCGTGGGCCAAGTAAGCCACCAGCTCGTTCTTGCGCTGCTCGGCGGCGTGGGCGGCGCGCTCGTCGGCCAGCGACTGCGAGCGGATAACCGCCAGCTCGTTGCGGGCGATGGACAGATCGGCCGGCAGCTCGATGGGGGCGTCCTTGTCGGCGAGCAAGCGGCCCACGGCCCCGGACAGCTCGTCGAAGTAGCGCAGCGACCGGTTCAGGGCCCGCAGGATGATGACGAGCCAGCCGGCCACGAAGACGAGTAGAGCCAGCGGGAGCTTGAACGACTTGACGAACGTGTAGGTGGCGACGTCGCGCATGCGGTAGACGCCGTCCTCGCCGTACTGGACTTGCCAGACGGGGTGGTCGTCGGAGACGCCCAGCGCCCGCGCCTCTTCGGCGGAGGTCAGGTCAAGCCAGGCGCTGTAGGCCTGCTCCTGGGATTGGCGAAAGGCGCTTTGCAGAAGGTCGTTTAACGTTGGCTGATCGTAGCCCAGGACGGCGGCGCTGACGAGAATCCGCGTGGCCACGTCCACCGTGGTCTCCGGCGGCATGAACGTTTGGGCCTCGGGCAGGGAAAGCCCCAGCTCCTGCAGGGATGCTGATACGCGCAGCGCCGCCATGGCATGGGCGGCGCTCGCCTCGTCGGTGAAAATGCCCTCGGCCGTCAGAATGGTCTGATAGGGAAGGAGGGGAACGGCCCAGAGGGTCTTGTCGTCCGGGGCGCCGTCGGTCTCGGCATCGAGGGGCGCCACGTCATCGATGAAGGCGCTCGTGTCGCCGATGGCCGCGGCGTTGGTGCCCGAGGCGACGGCCACATCCGCCCCGAGCTTCTCAGCCCGTTCCTTGGCGTAGGCCGCGGCCGCCTCGGCGTTCTCGGGCGAGTCGGCCATCATGCTTGCATACTCCGCCAGGGCGTCTTCCATCTCGTTCACTTCGCCTTGAACCTCGGCGATAGTGCCCGCATCGTTGGAGTAGCCGCTCTCGACGGCCTCGTTGACCCAGAGGTCGAAGAGGTTGGCATCGTCGAGCAGTCCCTGGTCGGTGAGGATCTGCTGGAACTGCTCGGAGGAATTCAGGGTGCGCCAGGACGAGGTTGAGTCGGCTACCCAGTTCGCGATCGAAGGCACCATGAAGGTCTCGATGGCCAGGCAGGCCAGGGCGAAGGCCCCGCTGAACAGCAGCAGGTTGCGAATGAGGCCGCCGAGCACGCGCCGGCGCAGGACGCGGGCCTGCTCGCTTTTAAGCGCCATGGCCGGTGTCGCCGGGCGCACCGCGCAGCTTGTAGCCGACGCCCCAGGCGGTTTCGATGAACGTCGTGGAAGCGTCGATATCGGCGAGCTTCTTGCGCAGGCGGCGGATGTGCACCATGACCGTGTTGGCCGCCGCGTCGTCGAAGCGCTCGTGCCAGGCCCCTTCGAACAGATCGGCCGCCGAGACCGGTGAGCCGACCGACTGGGCCAGAATCGCCAGAATGGCGAACTCCTTGGGGGTGAGGTGCAAAGGCTCGCCGTGGAGCGTGGCTAGATGTGTGCGCAAGTCCACCTCGATGGCGCCGGCGGAAAGCAGGGTCGAGGAAGCCTGGGGCGCTGCTTGGCGTCGGCGTAGGCGCGCTTTCACGCGGGCCACCAATTCGCGGGGCCGGAAGGGCTTGGTGACGTAGTCCTCGGCGCCCAGGGTGAAGCCGACGACTTGGTCGGCCTCCTCGTCTTTCGCCGAGAGGAAGATGACGGGAATGTCCCGCATCTGGCGCATGCGAACGCAGAGTTCGAAGCCGTCGATGCCCGGCATCATGATATCCACGATGGCCAGGTCGAACGGCGTGCGGGCGAGCATGTCCAAGGCCGCCTGTCCGCTGTAGCAGGCCAGCGCGTCCATGCCCTCGGCCACGAGCAGGTTGACAACCAGATCGGCGATGGCCTGCTCGTCGTCCACCACCAGTATGTGCGCGCGTTTTTCCATAAGGGCTATTGTACGCGATTCGCCCCGGGTTTTGCCAACAGGCGTGCCATCCCGTGACAGCTTCAGGAAAAGTTAAGGTGCCCTGCCGGAAATGTCAGATTTCGCTATGGGACGCGTAAGCCGGCTCGTCGGTAAGGTGGAGGTGCAACGTAAGGAGAGATTTATGGACACTGCTGCCTACCGTTTCGACGAGGGAAACTTGTACGAAGGGGACGCGCCCTTAAGCTGCGCCGGAAGGGCGGGCGCTTCGGGCTCTTCGGGTGCTTCGAGGGTTGCCCCCAATCCCTACGGGCGGGACGCTTGGGCGCGGCCGCAGGGCGCGGGGAGTCGGTCGGCTCGTAGCGCGGGTTCGAAAACCGCCCAGGGTGCATCGCCGCAGCGGCGGCCGTCTCGCGGGTCGGCGCGGGCGTTCGCGGCTTCGGCTGCCGTGCCGGGCGTGGTGAGGGCCATGCTGGGCGGTCTGGCCCGCACGGGCCGCGCCGCGCGTGGCCGCCGCATTGGGCGACGGCGCTGGCATCTGTGGTCGGTGCTGAGCGTGGCGGCGCTCTCCATTTTCGTGCTGGTCGCTATCTTTCAAATGGCGAACCTGTACGTCGAAGGGCTGGGGCTTACGGGACCGGGCATCGCCTCGCCCACGGCGGATACCGCTCCGGCCGCCGCGGGCGCGGACGAGGCGGACGATCCTGCCAGCACCCCGCGTGACGAGTGGCGCGGCGGCCATCTGCCCTTCCTCTACCAGACCGATCCCCAGTACCGCGATGCGCCCTATGCCGGTACCACGGTGCGGGAGGCCGGCTGCGGGCCGACGAGCCTGGCCATGGTCTACATCGCGCTGACGGGGAAGACCGACAAGGATCCCGCCGCCATGGCCGCCTTCAGCGAGGCCGGCGGCTATGTGGAGGGGGGACTCACCGCCTGGCGCCTCATGACCGACGGCGCGGCCGAGCTGGGTCTTTCCTCCCATGAGGTGCCGGCGGACGCGGGGCGTCTTGCGGCGGAGCTCGCTGAGGGGCATCCCGTCATCTGCAGCGTGCGCCCCGGCGACTTCACGGACACGGGACACTTTCTCGTGGTGGCCGGCGTGGCCGACAACGGCGAGCTGGTCATCCACGACCCCAACAGCCCCGCCAACAGCGCCCGCACCTGGGACGTTCAGCGCGTGCTCGCCCAATGTGCCAACCTCTGGGCCTTCGAGCGGGTTTAACGGGGGCGGGACGGCGCGCTTCCAGGGTTTTCGCTTTTGGAGCAAAGCGCCTCCCTCTTTTTGGCAAGAATTTCGAGTTGTTAGACTTAGTCGAGCGAATGAGAGGGCGATCTCGCCATTTTGATGGCGGTTTTGTCTGAATTGCTGATTTGGAGCGGCTGGTTTTCTGCGCGCGAACTCTAACAACTCGAAATTCTTTCTCAAAACAAGAGGGTGCATTGTCGATGCCTTCGGAAACGCGCTGCATGACTGATTCGTCCATGCGTCCATGCGGTGGGAAGGTCCATGCGCCCATGCGGCGGGAGCGATTCGCTCATTCGATGGGGTTCCCGCTTGGCCGTTGGCGTCCGTGCTAGGATGGAGCCAGTGATTCCGAACGATGAGGAGGCTTCCCGTGGATGCCTTTGTCCCCGAAGTCGCGCCGCCGCCCTTGCTCGAGTGCCGCGACCTCACTAAGCGCTATGGCGCCACGGTGGCGCTCGACCGCTTTACTGTCAGCTTGGCCGCCGGCCGCATCGTAGGGCTGCTCGGCCCGAACGGCTCGGGCAAGACCACGCTGCTGAAGATGATCGCCGGCGTGGCCCATCCGACGGCGGGCGACATTCGCGTGGCGGGCTATGAGGTAGGCCCGGAATCGAAGGCGCTCGTCTCCTACCTGCCCGAGCGGCCCTACTTCTCCCGTTCCATGCGCGTGCGCGAGATGATCGCCTTCTTCGCCGACTTCTACGAGGACTTCGACGCCGCCTTGGCCCGGGACATGCTTGCTCGGCTCGGCGTTTCCGAGGGCGCCCCGTGCGCGGCGCTTTCCAAGGGCACCGTTGAGAAGGTGCAGCTCACGCTCGTCATGGCCCGTCACGCGGCGCTGTATCTTTTGGACGAGCCCATCGGCGGCGTGGATCCGGCGGCCCGCGATTACATCCTGCAAACGGTTATTCGCGCCTATCGGCCGCAGTCGTCCATCATCCTTTCCACCCACCTCGTGCGCGACGTGGAGGCGTTTCTGGACGACTTCATCCTGCTGCGCTATGGCCAGATGCTTCTGCACGCGCCCGTGGCCTATGTGACCCAGGGGAAGGGCACGACGCTGGACGCGTTCTTCCGAGAGGAGTTCCGATGCTAGGAAAGCTCTTCGCCCAGGAAATGCGGGCGCTTGTGAAGCCTGCGGCCATCATGCTGGCCATTATGGTCGTCGCTGGCGTGGTGGGCATCGGCTGCATCGAGGCCACCGACGCCGTGAGCCGCGCGGCGGGATTCGCCTCCCGTTATGTCAACGAGGCGTCGGCCGCTTCCAACCTGACCGTGGTGCTCGTGATGGCGGCGCTGTTCTGCGCCTTTCTCGTGTGGGCCAGCCTCGTGGCGGTCTACGTGTTCATCGCCATGCGCTTCTATCGCACGATGTTCACCGACGAGGGCTATCTCACGCTCACGCTGCCGGTGCGCACGGGCGCGCTGGTGACGGCGAAATTCTGCGCCGCCTTCCTGCTGGCGGCGGTGTTTACGCTTGCGGCCTGCGCGCTCGCCTCATTGGCCGTGCTCGCGATCTCCGACGGCGATGGGGACATGGTGTCGGTGGTGCTGTCGCTTTTGGGCGGTTGGTCGGCGCTGACGGGCAGCGGTGGTGTGGCCTCGTCGGTCATAGGCGTGGCGAACGCGCTCGTGTCCGCCGCCTACACCGTGGGGCTGGCGTTCCTCTCGCTGACGCTGGGCGCATGGTGGGCGCGGCGGCATAAGGTGGCCGCGGCCGTGGCGCTGTATGTGGGAATTGGCTGGGTGATCTCTCTTCTGTTCTCTATCGTTGGCGTGCTGGCCATGATGGGCGACACGGGCACGGCATCGTTCATGCTCGGCACGGTGTCCGTCATGCAGACGGTGGTGAACCTTGCCGTGGCCGCGGGCGGCGTCGCCTTGTCCGCCTACCTCGTGCGCGCCAAGGTCGATCTGAGCTAGGGAAAAATTGCCGTCGCCTTAGCTGGCAGCTAATGAAACGGTTAACGAGAACGGATACCCTTCTTCCTTGTCCGTTAGGAATAGCGCGTTTAGAAGAAGGGAATCATCTATGGAAACGCAACCTCGCTCGGCCATGGCCGTGGCTTCTCTCGTATTGGGAATCGTGGCACTGGTCACTTCGATTCTGCCGATCATCAACAACCTCTCCTTCCTTTTGGTCATCCTCGGCATCGTCTTCGCCATCGTCGGGTTGGTGGGCATTTCGAAAGGGAAAAAGAGCGGTAAGGGCTTAGGCGTCGCCGGCCTCGTACTGTCTGTGATCGCCTTCATCCTTGTGCTCGTGATGCAGAGCGCCTTCAGCGCCGCCCTCGACCAGGCCATGGAGGAGAGCGGGCTTGATACGGCGACGGCGCAAGGCGTAGCGGCCGGAGATTCCGGATCTGCGGCCGAGCCCCAGGCGGCCGAGCAGAGCGAGGCGACGCAGGCCGCTTACGGCGTCACCATCGACGGCTGCCGCGTGACCGAGGACTATCAGGGAAATCCGGCTGTCGTGGTGACCTACACCTTCACGAACAATTCCGACGAGGCGACCAGCTTCATGGTGGCGCTTTATCCCAAAGTGTTCCAAAACGGCGTTGAGCTGGGCACAGCCATCGGCAGCGATTGGGATTCCGAGAAGTACTCGAGCGATGTGAAGCCTGGTTCCTCTACGACGGTGGAGATGGGCTACGCCCTGGAGGACTTGAGCGACATCACGGTTGAGGTCGAGGAGCTTTTGAGCTTCAGCGACGCCGTCTTGGCCGAGCAGACGTTCTCGCTGAGCTAGCGTGCCTGATGGCGCACGTCTCGGGCGCCCGTCTCCGAAGGCGGGCGCTCGAGGCGCTACAATAGGGGCTTCGTGATATGGGTCGAAGGAGAAAGAAGCGCGTGGAGGAACCGCTGACAGAGGATATGCTGGCCGAGCTCTTGGACGCGCCGGATCCGCGGGCGTTCATCAAACGGCGCGAGGTGGGCGAGCGCAGCTTGGCGGAGTACCTGGACGCCCTTCTGCTAGAGAAGGGGCTGAAGCGCTCAGTGGTGGTGAGAGAGGCCGGTATCAACGAGACCTTCGGCTACCAGATTTTCACCGGCGCTCGGCGCGCCTCGCGGGATAACTTGCTGAAACTTGCCTTCGCTATGGGATGCTCGTTGCGCGAGACGAACCGTCTTTTGCAGGCGGGAGGCGCCAACGAGCTGTATTGCAAGAATCGGCGAGATGCCATTGTCATCTTCGCCATCAGCCATGGCTATACGCTGCAGAAGACTGAGGAGGAGCTTTACCGGTTCGGCGAGGCGACCATTAGCTAACTTTGGTACCATGGCATTTATGGAAAACGACCCTCTTGCCGCATACCTTGACGCCCTTGCCCGCGACGTGTGCTATCGCGTCGATGAGGTATTGAAGACGGCGCCCCACGAGACGACCGAGGTGGTGTACTTTGTGGGGGCCAACGCGGCGGAGCTCGGACCGTTCGTTCGCAAGCGCATCGCGGTTGATGCGGCCATGGGGGATGCCTACGGCCACTTGTTCCAAGCGCAGCGCGCCGGGCGTCGCTTCCGACATTTGCCGCGCATCTACGATGTTCATACCACTGGCAACGAGCTGGTGGTGGTCATGGAATACATCCAGGGACGCGCGCTGCGGGACGAGGTGTACGAACGCGACGGATCGGTCGCCCTGGCGGCGCAGTGGTTTCCACTCCTTTGCGACGGGGTGATGGAATTGCACGAGCAGTTCTCGCCGCCTTTGATCCATCGCGATTTGAAGCCATCGAACATCGTGGTGAGCGATGCGGGTCTCACGATCATCGACTTCGGCATTGCCAGGGCTTTTCGCGAGGGGGCTGCGGGGGACACGGCTCATTTCGGCACGCGCTGCTACGCGCCGCCCGAGCAGTTCGGCTACGGGCAGACCGACGAGCGCAGCGACGTGTACGCGCTGGGAATGCTGCTCTACTACCTGCTGGCCGAGCGCGATCCGTCGCCGTCGGTGGCTGCGGCGGGATTCGCGGGGCCGGAAGTGCCTTTCGCGCTGCGCCCCGTGCTCCAGCGCGCCTGCGCCTTTGATCCGGCGGCCCGCTTCCAGACGGTGCGCGACCTGAAGGCGGCGTTCCTCGCGGCGCTCGCCCCAGCCGGGGCTTCTCCTGCAGACCGGGGTGTCGTTGTGACCCAGGTCGCCGGCGCGGGTCGGGTTTCCCCTGCGGATTGGGCCGCGACGGCGGTGAGTGCCGCAGCTCCGATCGATGACAGACCGCATGGCGTAGTCGTTTCTCGGGTAAGGCGTGCTTTCTCGACGCTCTCCTCCGGTGAGACGGCAGGGCTCGTGGTCGATGTCGCCCTCTTGGTGGTGTGGCTGCTGTTCATGGCAGTTCTCATCGCAATGCCGTTCACGCCCGACGAACGTTACGCCACCTGGCCGTTCTGGCTGCTCGCCTTTCAGTATTGGACGTTCGGTATTCCGTTCTTCACGGGCTTTCTTTTCATTTTGACCGACGTCCGCGTTTTACGTCGGGCGGCTCCGAGGCTTCGCCTTCTGCAGGGAGCTCGTTTGCGAATCTTGGGCATCGCGCTGGTTGTCGTGGGCGTGATAGCCGTGGGCGTGACGATGGCGATCGCGAACGCCATGGGACTTCCGACCGGCTCGTAGGGGGCCGAGCTTCCGCTCCATCCGTAGGGGGCTACCTCAGTCGCCCCTCACAAGAGGGATAACCTTGCCTGATGAGGGCTGACCAAGGTCAGCCCCTACGGGATGAGGCTGCGCGACGCTAGTCTTCCCAGCTACGGGATGTGGCTGCGCGACGCTAGCCTTCCCGGCGGGTTTCCCAGAAGGCGACGGCGCTGGCGGCGGCGACGTTCAGGGAATCGACCCCGTGGTGCATGGGGATGCGCACGGTCCAGTCGCAGGCGGCGATGGTGGAGGCGGCCAGGCCGTCGCCTTCCGTGCCCAGTACGAGGGCCAGCTTGTCGGTCGCCTTCAGGCGCGTATCGGCGATGGAAAGCGCGTCGTCGGCCAGGGCCAGGGCGGCTGTGACAAAGCCGGCGTCGCGCAGGCGCGCCACGCCCTCGCACGCCCAATCGCGCGCGCTGCCGATGCGGGCCCAGGGCACTTGGAACACCGTACCCATGGAAACGCGCGACGCGCGGCGAAACAGCGGGTCATGGCAGGCCGGCGTGAGCAGCACCGCATCGATGCCGAGGGCGGCGGCGCTGCGGAAGATGGCCCCGATGTTGGTGTAGTTCGTGACGTCCTCCAGCACGGCGACGCGGTGGGCGCCAGTAAGCAGGGCGGCCAGGTCGGGCTCGGGCGGCCGGTGAAAGGCGGCCAAGGGCCCGCGGGTCACCTCGTAGCCGGTGATGGAGCGCATCTCCTCCGAGGAGACCACGGCCACGGGGGCGGCCGGATTGGCCGTGTGCACCTTTTCCAAGAGCACTTCGGAGGCGGCGAGCCAGCGCGCATCGGTGAGCACGGCGAAGGGGACGCACCCGGCGTTAAGGGCGCGGTCGATGACGTTCACGGACTCAGCGACGAACAGGCCCGACGCCAAGCGCTCCGGCGCGCCCTCCGGGTCGATGGCGCGGGCCAGGCCCACGAGCTGCTTGGGGTCGCGCAGCTGCCCGTCGGTCATAGACGAGAACGGCGCCAGATACGGGTCGCCCCCCGCCAGGAAAGATGTTTGCGACTTGTTCATGGGCCCTAGTATACGTTAGTGCGGCGTCTTCCGGAGCATGGTGGCCGGCGCGGGCGGCAGATAGCGGGCCGGATACACGATGATGCCGGCCTTCCCAAGGCGCGAAAGGACGGCCATGATCAGCACCGGCATGCCGTAGCAGACGAGCGCCGCCCCCACGGCCGCCATCCACGGTGCTGCTGTGACGGAGATGCCGGCCGCCTTCCAAAGATGGAAGTACAGGGCGAGGCAGATGCCGTGGAAGAGCCAGATGGCCATGGTGTAGCGGGTCACGAAGTCGTAGAAGCGGTTCTGCCGCCCGCTGCGGAACACGGTGGAGAACAGGGAGGTCGCCCACAGCACGCCGAGCGCGTCCAGAACGGCGTGGGACGTCTCGCCGGTCCAGCCGGCGTAGAAGGCGATCACGCTGGTGGCCACCCACAGGGCGCCGAGGGCCCAGGCCTTCTCGGATCCGCGCACGAGGGGCAGGCCCCGGTAGAGCGCCATGGCCATGCCGCCGGCGACCCAGATCCAGTTCTCGGCCACGGAGGTGACGGCGTAGGGGAGGCGCGTGGCCATCTCGGCGGTGGCGGGCAGCGAAGCGAGCGCCACGATGGCCGCTTTCGCTGCGACGGCGGCGAACAGGAGGCCGCTGGCGTTGCGGCGGCTCTTCACGGTGGGGGTGATGGCGTAAATGATGAGGCAGGTATAGAAGTAGCCGACGGGAATGACGGGCTCGATGAAGAGCGCGCGGAGGAGATCGGCGACCGACAGAGGCGGCTTCGCGCCGACGATCGAGTTTGTGAGCAGTACGAGTACGGTGAACGCCACGAAGGGGATGCCCATGAGCGCCAGCTCGCGGCGGAGGTTCTGGCCCCAGGCGCGAGGGGTGCGCGTCGTACGGTATCGCTGGTAGAGAAAGCCCAGGCAGAAGTAGAAAATCGGCAGCTGGAAGGGAACGAGGTACTCGAGAATCCACCGACTAGCGGGCGAGGGGATGAAAAGGCCCTGGGCGCTGCAGGTGGTGATGAGGGTGCCGAAGGCGATGAGGAGGGACGCGGTGGCTTCCACGTTGTGCGCCCAGACGTCCTTGGGGCCGCCGGAGCCGTGGCCGTGCATCTCGCCTTCGGGGACGTCGGGCGTCTTTCGAGAGCGGCTTCCCGCAAATGTTGCCGAGTCTTTCGGGCGGCCGTCAGGGGAGGCGGTCGTTGCGCTTTCGAGTTGCGGCGATGCAGGGCACGCTATGTCGGCGAAGTTGCTCATGGGTTCACGGTAGCACGCGGGCACCACGACGAAGGCGGCGCGCGGGCGCCTGTTTCCCCAATGATGACCTCTCGCGGACGCGCCTGCGAGTGCCGGCGCCGCCTACCAGATGTGCGGGCGCGCTAGCGAACGGCGCTGGCTATGGCCGTCCTCCCTCCTGCCTGCCGTGGCGCAGGGCCGCCCTGCTGCGGAGGGTCGTGGGGCTGCCAGCGGGACGGTCGGGATCTCCGCGCTCTTGCTCGCTGCCAGGGTTTTGCGCGGGGAGGCCCGTCGCCGGGTTGTCGGAGCCGCCCCCGGGCAAGCAGGTATTTTGGCCGCAGAGGGCGCATCCGGGGCGCGCGGCGCCTCGGCCGTCGGGCGGTGTCGTTTGGTTGCTGCGGCAGCAGGGAGTGTCGCGACGGCCGCCGTCGCTCCGGTCGTCGTTGCGCTCGTCGGCCAGGATGACACGCTCGAAATCGCGCCGATTGCTGACATAGGCCTTCCGGAAGATATTCGTGGCATGGAATTGCACCGTGCGCACGGCCAGGTGCCGCTCGGCGGCGATGGTCGCATAGCTTTGATGCTGCAGGATGAGCTTGGCAATGGGCATCTCCTTGGGCGTGAGGCCCAGACTGTCCAGCTCTCCCTGGATCTGCTCGGCACGGGTGACGCGGCGCATTTGCTGCGTGCGCAGGCTTCTCTCCCGCAAGGCCAGCATCATGCCGAGTGCCGCCAGGGCGCAGGCCGCTGCCAAGGATCCGAACACGAGGGTCGACTGGTCGAGGTTCGCCGGCGCTGGCGCTCCGGCGGCGAACGAAACGGCAGCGCCGATGAGCACGAGAGCTAGCCCGAAGGAAGCCACGGCGCCTGCGAACAGGAGCGCGCCCGTCCGGTCGGTGCGCTCGCCGGTGTTTTCGCGGTTGAGCGGGGAGGGATGGAGGATGGGCGGGATCAGACCGCCGGGGTGGGCAGCTTTCAGCATGATAGTATCCTTTTGTCGGAAGGGGGAGACCCTTCGGTTGGTGGGCGCATCCGTGATGAGGCAAGGACGTCCGTGCGCCGCGGGTTGTGCCGCAGTGCGCCTGAGCGCCAGGAAGAGGGCGAGGCCTGTTGAGTTGAAAGCTGCGTTTGCCGGGCCGGAAAAACATTTCGCTTCCGGTCTCTCGCGGGTGTCCCATGATACCCCAATGGAACTGACATCGTTGGTAAAAGTGCGATCTTCGATAGTTTTATTACCACGATGCTTGGTGTTCGTTGGCGCATCGTTGCTTTCGAAAAGAGGATTTGAGCAGGGAAAACGAACCTGCTTGCTATGTTGTATCTGACATGAAATCGGCTACGTGCACAAGCCATGGTGGAATGGGCGGCACGCGCGACACGACGGGTTGTGTCGCGCGCTGCGAACGCTGGGCTGGCCGGCGCCTCGGTAGACCAAAGTGACAAACGTGGACTTTCTCCGTAGGAATCCTGACGATTCGCAGTGCCGTGATAGCATTTCCGAGGCTCGAAAGAGGGAGTGCCCCTTGTGCGCTTTTCCTCGTGTTGGCGGCGCGCTCTGGCCTGGGTTGCCGCTCGCCGCTTGGGCCGACAGACAAGCAAATCGTACGGAGGCAGTTTCTGTGGACATGTTCATCGAAGTTCTGAAGGCGTTCTTCATCGGCGTCGTGGAGGGCATCACCGAATGGCTGCCCATCTCTTCCACGGGCCACATGATTCTCGTGGACGAGTTCGTGAAGCTGAACGTGTCGGCGGAGTTCCTGGAGCTGTTCTTAGTGGTCATCCAACTGGGCGCCATCATGGCCGTGCTCATCCTGTACTTCCATAAGCTGAACCCGTTCTCGCCGAAGAAGACGTCGGCCGAGAAGCGCGGCACGTGGCGGCTGTGGGGCATGGTGGCCATCGGCTGCATCCCGGCGGCGGCCATCGGACTTACGCTGGACGACTTCTTCAACGAGTACTTCTACAACGCGTGGACGGTGGCCATCGCCCTTATCGTCTACGGCGTCGTGTTCATCCTGCTGGAGCGTCGCAACCGTCGGCGCGAGGCAGCCTATCTGGCCAGTCGCGCCCCCCGGCGTCCCCGCGGCGCCCATGCGCGTCCCGTGCCCGAGGTGGGTCCGGGCGACGATGGCGACGACGCCGAGATGGCCCTGTTCCGCGTGCGCACCGTGGACGAGATCGACTGGAAGACGTCGCTGAAGATCGGCTGCTTCCAAATGCTCGCCATCATCCCCGGCACGTCGCGCTCGGGCTCCACCATCATCGGCGGCATGCTCTGCGGCTGCTCGCGCACGGCGGCGGCGGAGTTCACGTTCTTTCTCGCGATTCCCGTCATGTTCGGCTGGGGCGTGCTGAAGCTCATCAAGTATCTGATGGCCGTGGGTCTGGCCATGACGGCCACCGAGATCGCCGTGCTCGTGGTGGGCATCGTGACGGCATTCGTGGTGTCGGTGATCTCCATCAAGTTCCTCATGGGCTACATCAAGAAGAACGACTTCACGGCGTTCGGCGTCTACCGCATCATCGTGGGTTTGGTGGTGCTCGCCTACTTCGGCGTGAAGGTGTTGCTGTAGCCGACGCAAAAGCGGCGCGATTTCAACGTGAATTAACCGTGCGAATCGGGAACGAAGGCCTTCTCGGAAAAGCTTGCCGTCGGATTCGGGCTGTTTTTTCGAGTTGTTAGACTTTAGGTACGCGCGATGGTTCGCTCAAAAACTGTGGCAGAACAAAATGTGTAAGAAAAGTAATAAAATACGATATATGAGAAGACAAGATGGAAGCAGGCAATCACCTGCGAGCGCGTTGGATGTCTAACAACTCGAAATTCTTGGTGCTGCTCTCCCTGAATCTTTCCTGACGGACGCATCGCTTCTTCGATTGTCTTATGATAATCTTAACGCCGGAATGCGGGGTCGGTGGGTTCCGTAGGCATTGTCTAGGGCAAGAGGAGGAGTCGTGTTCAGCGAACTGGTGGTTGCTTACCTCTTTCTGGGAGGGACAGGGGCGGGCGCGCTCTTGATTGCCGCAGTGCTGATGCTCCTCGCTGACGAGAGAGCCGTGAGCCGCGGAGTGGTTGTGCGCTTCAGAGACAACGGAAGCGCTGCCTATCGCCGACTGTTCGTGCCGATACTCGTGGCCTCGCTGGTAGTCTTAGTGCTGGGGGCCCTGTGCCTTGCGGCTGATGTGGGGCGCCTCGATCGCATCCTTTTGCTGGCGGTTTCATCCCCTTCGAATTATCTGGTCGTAGGATTCTGGGCACTTTTGCTTTGTGGCACGTTGGCGGCAGCCATGCTTCTTGTGTGGCTCGGGGTGCCGTCGGTGTCTCTGCCTCTATTCAGAGCGCTCGCTGTCTTGCTTGCGGCGGTGTCTTTCGTCGCGGTGATCTATACGGGACTGTTGCTGTCGGGTATGCCGTCGGTGCCGTTGTGGTTCGGCCCGTGGCTGCCGGGGCTGTTCGCGATCTCGGCTCTCTCGTGCGGAGTGGCGCTTGTGGGCATGGTGGCAGTATTTTCGGGAATGGCGACGGTTTTCGGCCGAACGATGCGGCAAGTCGTTCGCGCCGATATGGTTCTCCTTGCCCTGGAGGCGGTCGTCGTGGCGCTGTGGCTCGGTGCAGCGTGGCTGGAACACGGCGGCTCGGCTTCCTCGGGGGCAACGCCTACCGATGCGGCCGCGTTGGCATCGGTGGCCTCCGTATTGAACGGTGCGTGCGCTCTGCCGTTCTGGGGCGGCCTTGTGCTCGTTGGCCTTGTTGCTCCTTTTGCGATAGAGGCTGTCCTCGCGCGTTGCAATGCGAGTAAGGACGTCGCCGAGGCGTCTCTCGCCTCGCGCGCGTTGCTCGCCAGCGCCGGTTGCGTTCTTGTTGGCGGCGCCTGTTTGCGCGCGGTCGTAGTGGCGGCCGGGATGCTGCCCGTTGTTTCCGTTCCCTTCTAGTCCTTGAGAGAAAGGTCGTCCATGTTTCCCTTCGAAGTTGATCCGACAAGCGACTTGCCCCTGTGGGTGCAGCTGCGCAACCGCATCGCCTACCTCATCAACGACGGCACCCTGGCGCCCGGCGACAAGCTGCCCACGGTGCGCGGCCTGGCTTCGGAGATCTCCATCAACTACAACACGGTGAACAAGGCCTACCTGAGCCTCGTGTCCGACGGGTACCTGGAATCGACGCGGGGTCGTGGCGTGTTCGTGACCGATTTGGGTGCGAAGATGGGTGCGGAAGGGGAGGGTGAGGCCGATGCGGTGCTAGACGAGTGCATCGCGTCGTGCCGCGAGCTGGGCATGGGGCTAGATGACATCGAGCGCGCCATGAGCCGAAAGATCAAGCGCCTGAAGTACGATGAGGCCCGCGAGCGCGGCGAGGTGTCTGCCCGCATCATCGATTTCGAGAAGCCCGGAGCCCGGGCCGAGAAGGGAGCCTAAATGTCCCGCAAGGAGAAGTCTTCCGGCGAGCGCCGGTTCCGCGTGGCGCCCGATGCGGCCACGGAGGTGGTGGGGGAGCGTGCGTCCTCGACGGGCGTGCTGCTGTTCTCCGCCGTGCTGTTCGTCGCGGTGCTCGCTGCGGTGCTGGGCATCGGCTGGCTTACGGTCGGCCGTGTGACGTTGGAGGTCATCGTGGTGGCGGCCCTCGCGGCGCTGCTCGCCATCGGCTGCTGCCATGTCGCCCAGCAGTGGGAGCGCGTGGTGGTGCTGCGCCTCGGGCGCTTCAACCGCGTGTCGGGGCCGGGGCTGTTCTGGACCATCCCCGTCATCGAGTCGAACACCATGCGGGTGGACACGCGCACGCGGGTGACGACCTTTTACGCCGAGGAGACGCTGACGGCCGACCTGGTTCCCATGAACGTGGACGCCGTGCTGTTCTGGCACGTGTGGGACGCCGCCGCGGCCTGCACCGAGGTGGGCGACTTCACCCGTGCTGTGGAGATGGCCGCCCAGACGGCCCTGCGCGACGCCATCGGGCGGGCGAGCGCCGCCGAGGTGGCCATCCGTCGCGAGCAGCTGGATCGGGAGCTCAAACGGGTGCTGGAGGAGAAGGTGGCGCCCTGGGGTGTGACCATCCTTTCGGTGGAGGTGCGCGACATCCTTTTGCCCAAGGAGCTGCAAGAGGCCATGAGCCTGGAGGCCCAGGCCGAGCAGCGCAAGAAGGCCCGCATCATCCTCATGGAGGCCGAGCACGACATCTACGAGATCTTGGGCGAGATGGAAGAGCTCATCGGCGACCATGAGGCCGTGGCGCGCCTGCGCACCATGCACCTGCTGAACGAGTCGCTGCGCGAGGGCAAGGGCACGGTGGTCATCCCCAGCGCCTTCGCCGAGGGCTTCAACGAAGGCGTAGGCGACCTGTTCAAGGGGTAGGCGTCAAAAATATTTGATATTCGTCCCATTTCTCATTAATCAAGAGTATTTGACATTTTATGCGACGGCGCTCCGAAATGCCGTTGCGATTACGGGAGCAGCGAAATCTAATGAGTGCCCTTAGACTCTAGTTCGAAAATAGATTTACTAGACTTCGTAGTTAAAACTAGACTTACTAGATAACTAGATTTATAGATTTGCTCTGTTGGAATAGATTTCTTAGAATCTCTTGAAGGTAGCTGTATCTGGGAAGCAACGCATCGCCTCATCTGGAGGTGTCCTATGTTCGACAACCCGTTCACCCCGCTCTTTGGGGGAAGGCCTGGGTTCTTTTTTGGGCGCGAAGGTATTTTGCGGCGTTTCGATAGGGCTATGAGTGATTACGGAAGCGACGACCGTGCTCTTTTCATAACGGGTAGCCGCGGCTATGGGAAGGCGGCCCTGCTTGAGCAGTTGTCTATGCGCGCGAGAGCGCAGGGACGCAAAGTTATCGATGTGGGGTCCGACAATCCCATAGGCGGTATCATGCGTCACCTCGTTCCCTTCGACGAGGCCACTAAAACGATTGATCCCGAGGTGGAGATTAGCGTGATGGGCACGGGCGGGAGCCTCCGCGCGGGCTCCAGCTCGAAGACGGTGCGCTACGAGCGTGACGATTTCGAATACGTGTTCCTGAATGCCTGTCTGGAGGACGGATTCAAGCTTCTTGTCACCATTGACGAGATTCAGAAGGTCTCCCTTGATGGCGTGTCGCTGATCTCCGAAGCTTTCCAGATGGCGTCGCGCAAGGGCTGCGATGCAATGATTGCCATCGCTGGGTTGCCCTATGCCTACGAACCGATTATCCAAAAGAACGGCTGCGCGTTTCTGCGCCGCGCCTCTTACGAGCAGCTGGGGCCGCTCAGCGCCGATGAGGTGCGCGAGGCGCTCGAGGAGTCCTTTGGGAGCATTAAGGGTACCTCGCTCGAAAAGGATGCCCTTGAACTGCTGCTTCGGGAATCGAAAGGACACCCCTATATCATGCAGCTGCAGGGTTATTACTTGATTGACAACATAAACGAAAAGGTGCAGAAGCGCTCCTATCGTATTGAGGTGAAGGATGTCGAGTGCGCAATGCCGGCGGTGCGGAAAGCCTATGACAGTCGGGCCCTTGAGCCATTAGTCGCCGCCATGAGCCGTAGCGAGGTGGAGTATTTGCATGCCATGGCTGGGCTCCTTGGAGAGGAGCGAACGGCTGAGACGGGGGCGATTGCCCAGAAGATGGGGAAGTCCCAAAAGCAACTGAGTACCGTACGGGCGAATCTTGTTGACAACGGCATTGTCGGAGCGCCTGGACGAGGGAAGCTGGCGTTCATCATTCCTTACTTAGCCGACTATATACTGAGGACGGAGGGTGACGCCAATTCTGTTGTCGCATCAGCTCTCGAGTGGGGGATGTAAGCTAACTATCCTCAAAATAGATAACCTGTGCTGAAAAATTGTCCTATGATAATCCTTGCATTGCCATAGGACAATTTGCTATAGTGCCGCCAGAGGAATTTGGCCAATTCTCGGGAATACCAGTTTGAGGGGACTGGCGGCAACGAACATCGACAGGTGTGGTTGCGATGAAAAGTTCTCCGATGGTTTATTTGAAATACTTGGAACAAATCTGGTTAAACAACATCTCGCTTTTTGGACCCAAAAGAGTGGAGGAGAAGATAATGAGGAAAACGAAACGAGTTTCCCCTGAACTCACTCGGCGCAGCTTTCTCGCTGCAACGGCGGGGGCGGTTGCAGCTGGATCGCTTGCTGGATGCGCTTCGGGCAACACTGTAGGTGAGGAGGGTGAAAGTGTTTCGCTCGCCGGCACGGCGCCCCAAGTCGCTGAAGAAGTATACTTCAGCAGTTGTATGGGCAACTGTTCGGGCTGGGGATGCCCCATCAACGTTACCGTCCGCGAAGGGAAAGCGGCCAATCTGACTCGTCCCGATATGAAACTACCCGACGGATCTCCGAGTCCTTATCAACGTATCTGTTTGAAGGGCTATACCAACATCGAGCGCATGTATGCTGATACGCGCCTTCAGTATCCTTTGAAGCGCAAAGGCGAGCGAGGTGCTGGGGAGTGGGAGCGTATTTCCTGGGATGAGGCCATTGCGGAAATCACGGATACGTGGAAGAATCTGCAAGGAGATTTTGGGCCGGGCGCTGTAGGATTCTTGGCCGGATCGGGCAACGTGGACTCAACGGTTAAAACGTACGCTGATCGCCTGATTGCTTGCATGGGCGCTACGGTACTTCATAATTGTTACGACAATACAGGTGTCTATTGCCAGTACAACCATGGCGCTCTCGGTGCGACCACTACAGGAGGCCATAACGAGTATCGCGACATCGTCAATGCGGAAAATATCTTTGTATGGGGCTCCAATCCGTCTGAGTCATTCATTGTTGACTATCATTTCATCTCCGAAGCCTGCGAAGCGGGAGCCAAACTTGTTGTCATCGATCCCATTTTTACCACTACGGCAGCTAAGGCGGACCTCTACGTTTCCATCCGTCCCG
>OGCN01000772.1_pt1 | contig 48961 bp, 36 predicted proteins | sample 1570181 | NCBI WGS metagenome assembly OGCN01 (sample SAMEA4370584, study PRJEB24528) | human gut metagenome | reverse complement strand
CCTGGACCCACTGATTAAGAGTCAGTTGCTCTACCAACTGAGCTAAGAGTGCATCATTTTCGATTGCGGGTGCAAATGTATGACTTTTATTTTAATTTACAAAACATTTTAAAGACAATTTTATCCGTTTTTTATCCTTTTAAATACTATCTGGGGGCTTACAGACCGTTCAAGACACACATTATCAGATGGTTTACACCCTCTCGGAAAAAAGACGGAGCAACTCTTCTTTTAGTATGTCCCTGACCTCGTCCATAGGTATTTCGGAGCCCGTTTCCTTGAAAATAGAGGTGACGCCCTTATCTATAAAGCCACACGGATTGATATGACGGAAATAATCGAGATCGGTATTTACATTGAGCGCAAGACCGTGCATAGTGACAAAATGGCTGCTCCGGACTCCCATCGCACATATCTTTCTTTCGCGTGGTGTACCGGTGTCAAGCCATACTCCGGTTGCTCCCGCTACCCTGTCTGACACTATTCCGTAATGCGAGCAGGTACGGATAACGGCTTCTTCAAGCAGGTGAAGATAGTCTTTCAGTCCAAGATGGTAGTCCTCCAGACAGAGTATGGGATAACATACCAGCTGTCCTGGACCGTGATACGTGATGTCGCCTCCACGGTCGATACGGAACACTTCGGCTCCTATGCGCGAAAGCATCTCGTCGCTTATCAGCATGTTTTCCTGCTTGCCGTGTTTGCCTATTGTATATACGTGCGGGTGCGTACAGAAGATTATACGGTTCTCATACGGTTGTCCCTCGCTGCGGGCTTTTATTAAAGAATTGAACAATTCCGTCTGCCGTTCCCAGGCTTCGGAATAAGGGATGTGCTTCCAGTCTTCTATTTTCATGGTTATGGGTTTAGTTTAAAACAAAAATATAGGTTTTATCTTAATATTGCAAGATGTAGGGCATAAAGCATGCTGCAGATACAGCAAAAAACTATTAAAATGTAAGTATCAGTTTAACTCTTTCAAGAACTTTGTTTATATTTGTATTAAATAGAAATATCACAAAAACAGCTTATGAAAAAAAGAACGGTACTTAATACGACCTTGATGTGTGGGGCGCTTGCGTGTTTCTCATTACTGGGTTGCCAAAATACGGAAACAGCCAAGACTGCAAAAGTGTCAAGCATACAGGCGGATACTCTGGTTTCGCTGAAAGCCGGTGACGAAGCATCGCCAAAATGCAAGGTTTCCATAGACTATATGTATCTTGAGGCCGGAGACGAGAAGGATTCAATTTCTGCCATCATAAATTCCAAAATTCAGAGTATTGCGTTCGGCTATAAATATAGCAATATGGAGCCGAAAGAAGCCATTCCTGCTGTGGTGGGCAAATATACCCAGGACTACAGGGACAAACTCACCAAATTCTACGAGGCTGACGTTCATAACGGAGTAAAACCGGAGGATATCCCTGCATGGTATAACTATGAATATGAGATTACTTCGGAACTGTCGCTCAATAATGACAGTATATGGAATTTTTCCGTATCTACTTTCAAGGATACAGGCGGAGCTCATCCTAACACTACTATAAAATGGGCTAACCTGCTGGCAAAATCGGGTAAAGTGCTTACCAAGGAAGTGGTGTTCAGAAAAGACAAGGAGAAGGAAATCATCGGCCTGATACTGAAGCATCTTATTGACGAGGTGAACCAGAGACTGGAGACTGACACCATAACTTCGCTGGAAGGGCTGAAACAGAACGGCGCGTTGCTGGATGTGGAGCTTTATATTCCTGACAACTTCCTGCTGCTTGAGGACAGGGTTTCGTTTCTCTACAACAGATATGACATAGCTCCGTATTCTATGGGCGAATTCATCATCGACGTGCCATACGCTGAGATTGAAACGATGCTGAACAGAAAATAGCTCTTAATTTTTAATTCTTAATTATTAACTCAATAAATGGAGATTATACAGAAATATTTTCCGGAACTGACCGACACACAGAAGGAGCAGTTCATGGCTTTATACGATTTATATACCGACTGGAACAGCAAGATTAACGTGATTTCCAGAAAAGACATTACAAACCTGTACGAACACCATGTACTTCATTCGCTGGGTATCGCCAAGGTGATTAATTTCCGACCGGGCACTGAGATTATGGACTTGGGAACAGGTGGCGGTTTCCCTGGCATTCCGTTGGCCATCATGTTTCCGGACACTCATTTCCATCTGGTAGATAGCATCGGAAAAAAGGTGAAGGTGGCTACTGAAATAGCTTCTGCCATAGGACTGAAGAATGTCACTACACGTCACTGCAGGGCCGAGGAAGAGAAGCAGCTGTTCGATTTCGTTGTGAGCCGTGCCGTAATGCCGCTTACAGACCTTCTGAAAATAATCAGAAAGAATATCAAGAAGGAACAGAACAACGCTTTGCCTAACGGACTTATCTGCCTGAAGGGCGGTGAGCTTCAGAACGAGGTGCTGCCTGTGAAACATCAGACAGTGATGTATGATCTGAAAGATTATTTCGAAGAGGAATTCTTCGAGACCAAAAAGGTGGTTTACGTTACTATAAACAAATGATCTATGACTATAAAATGCTTTGAATTCAATATGTTTCCGGTAAACACGTATGTGCTTTCGGACGAAACTAACGAAGCGGTAATAATAGATGCCGGATGTTATTACGAGGAAGAGCAGGAGATGCTGAAGCAGTATATCGAGAGAAACGGACTCACTGTGAAACATCTGCTCAACACTCATCTGCATCTGGATCATATATTCGGAAATGCCTTTGTGAGCAGGACTTATGGCGTTATGCCTGAGGCTTCGGCTGACGATGAATTCCTGTTGCCTAAGACTAAGGATTATTGCCGCATGTTCGGGATAGCGATGAACGAGGATGTTCCTGCACTTGGAAAGCAGCTGGCCGACGGTGATGAGGTTCACTTCGGAAATACAACGCTGAAGGTGATAAAGGCTCCGGGACACTCGCCGGGAAGTCTTGTATATTATAACGAGAAGGATGGCTGTCTGTTCTGCGGCGATGTACTGTTCAGAGGGAGTATAGGAAGAACTGACCTTGACGGAGGCAACTACAAACAGTTGATAGACAGTATAAGCAACCGCCTGTTCACCCTGCCGGACGATACAAAAGTCTATACGGGACACAGCGAACCTACTACAATAGGAAACGAAAAGATGAATAATCCGTTTTTCCGTTAAGGCCACAAGGCTACAGTTACAAGTTGACAAGGCATCCATCCGATAAAAAACCTTGTCAACTCGTCAACTTGTCACCTTAAAAAAACTAAAAACTTAAAAACTCACAAACTTAAAACTAATATTACCATGAAAAGTTTCTCATTTGCCGACCGCCATATCGGTATTTCGGAACAGGACATTCCTGTTATGCTCAAAAAAATCGGAGTAAAGTCTGTGGATGAACTTATAGAAAAGACCATCCCGTCTGAAATAAGACTTAAAGAGAGACTGCCACTTAAACCTGCCATGAGTGAATATGAGTTTGCCAACCACATAAACCGTATGGCAGCGAAAAACACAAGATTCAAATCGTATATCGGTCAGGGATGGTATGACACTGCCACTCCTGCCGTAATACAGAGGAACGTATTCGAAAATCCTGTGTGGTACACTTCTTATACACCTTATCAGGCTGAGATATCTCAGGGACGACTTGAGGCTCTTATCAACTTCCAGACTGCAGTGTGCGACCTTACGGCTATGCCGCTTGCCAACTGTTCTCTGCTTGACGAAGCTACAGCCGCTGCCGAGGCTGCCACTATGATGTTCTCACTTAGAAGCCGCAAGCAGCAGAAGGAAGGGGCATGTACACTGTTTGTGGATGAGGAGATTTTCCCGCAGAACCTTGCCGTTATCATGACAAGGGCTATTCCTCAGGGCATGAACGTGAAGACCGGCTCATACAAGGATTTCGAATTTACTCCGGATGTGTTCGGCTGCATAGTGCAATATCCTAACAACAGCGGTAGCGCGGAAGACTACAGAGAGTTCACAGAAAAGGCTCATCAGGCTGAATGCAAGGTGGCTGTGGATGCGGACATCATGTCGCTGGCTCTGCTCGTTCCACCGGGTGAATGGGGTGCCGACATCGTATTCGGTAGCACTCAGAGACTGGGTATTCCTATGTTCTACGGAGGTCCGTCGGCTGCTTATTTTGCTACAAGGGACGAATATAAGAGAAATATGCCGGGACGTATCATAGGTCTGTCGAAAGACAAGTATGGACATCTGTGCTATCGTATGGCATTGCAGACACGCGAACAGCATATCAAACGCGAAAAGGCTACATCTAACATTTGTACAGCCCAAGCTTTGCTGGCTACAATGGCGGGATTCTATGCCGTATATCATGGCCAGGAAGGTATAAAGAATATTGCTTCGGGTATTCACAGCACTACGGTTTGGCTTGCTAAACAGCTTTCAAAACTTGGTTATGTGCAGAAGAATGCCGTTTATTTCGACACTCTGAGACTGCAGATGCCTGATCATGTAAAGACTGACGAAATAAAGACTATATCTGTCGGCAAAGGTGTCAATCTGAGATATTTTGACAATGGTGATGTGGGACTGAGCGTAAACGAGACTACATCTGTAGCCGAAGCAAATCTCCTGTTAAGCATATTTACCATTGCTGCAGAAAAACCTTTCACAGAAACTGCTGAAATTCCTGAAGGATCGGTTATCAAGAAGGATATGAAACGTCAGAGCGGATATCTCACTCACGAGGTGTTCTGCAAATATCACACTGAGACTGAAATGATGAGATATATCAAGCGTCTGGAACGTAAGGATATTTCTCTGGCTCATTCCATGATTTCACTGGGTTCTTGTACAATGAAGCTGAATGCGGCTTCCGAAATGCTCCCTCTCAGCAATGCGGGGTGGATGAACATGCATCCTCTGGCTCCGGCTGACCAGGCTGAAGGTTATATGGAGCTGATAACAAATCTGTCGGAACAGTTGGCTATTATCACTGGTATGGACGGGGTAACTCTCCAACCTAACTCAGGTGCAGCAGGCGAATATACAGGTCTGCGCGTCATTGCGGCTTATCTGAACAGCATCGGTCAGGGTGACAGGGATATTATTCTTATTCCTGCATCGGCTCACGGAACAAATCCTGCATCGGCTATTCAGGCCGGATTTACCACTGTGACCTGTGCGTGCGACGAACATGGCAATGTGGATGTGGAAGACCTGAAACACAAAGCCGAAGAAAACAAGGATCGTCTGGCAGCACTGATGATTACTTATCCTTCCACTCACGGAATCTTTGAGGCCGATATAGTGGAAATCTGCAATATCATACATAACTGCGGTGCACAGGTCTATATGGACGGTGCGAACATGAATGCTCAGGTGGGACTTACCAACCCTGGTACTATCGGTGCGGACGTATGTCATCTGAATCTGCACAAGACATTTGCCAGCCCTCACGGTGGTGGCGGTCCGGGTGTTGGTCCTGTATGCGTGAAATCGCATCTGGTTCCTTTCCTGCCGGGACATGCTTCAACCGGCAATGCTCTGAACGAGGTCTCAGCAGCTCCTTACGGCAGTGCCGGAATCCTGCCTATCACATACGCATATATCTGCATGATGGGTGCTGAAGGTCTGGAGAACGCGACTAAGGCTGCTATCCTCAATGCCAACTATCTGGCTGCATGCCTGAACGACACTTACGGAATAGTATATAGAGGTACAAACGGATTTGTGGGACACGAAATGATACTTGACTGCAGAAGACTGCATGAGGAAAGCGGTATCGACGAAAACGATATATCAAAGCGTCTGATGGATTACGGCTATCATGCTCCTACCCTTTCATTCCCTGTTCACGGCACTCTTATGATTGAACCGACAGAAAGTGAAAGTCTTGCAGAGCTTGACAACTTTGTAGATACTATGCTGAGTATCTGGAATGAGATTGAGGAAGTGAAGAACGGAACCGCTTCTGCAGAAGACAATGTTCTGAAGAATGCGCCTCATCCGGAATATGAAGTGGTGGAAGGTGAATGGGATCATCCTTACACACGCGCAAAAGCTGTATATCCGCTGGAAAGCGTAAGACAGAACAAGTTCTGGATAAATGTGGCAAGAATAGACAATACATTGGGCGACCGCAAGCTGTTACCGACACGGTATGGGTCGTTTGAATGAATTAAAAATGAATAATTAATAATGAAAAATGGCGGGATTGTACTCTCGCCATTTTTTTGTTTAATTGTATGATTATTTTACTTCAAATCTTCTCTAAAAACTAACAACTAATACTCAACTCCTCTTCCTATACCCCAATATCGCCCAAGCATTGAACACCACGGCAAAACCGCATAGGGACAGGAAATACGGAACGAGTTCGGCAAAACCGCTGCCTTTGAGATATACCATACGCATGACGCTGATAAAATATTTCAACGGATTGAATATGGTTATATACTGTGCCCAGTCCGGCATACTGGCTACGGGAGTGAGAAGTCCGCTCATAAGCAGGAATATCATTATGAAGAAGAACATCACGAACATGGCCTGCTGCATGGTATCAGAATAATTGGATACTACAAGTCCCATACCTGATACGGCAACGATATATACCACAGCGAATAGATATATCGTCAGAAGGCTGCCAACAGGTATCAGTGAATATACAAACACAGCCAGCAACATACAGAGTGTAAAGACTATAAGACCTATACACCAGTAAGGTATCAGCTTGGCAAGTATGAACTGCATACGGCTTGCTGGAGTCACATTTATCTGCTCTATGGTACCGGCTTCTTTCTCGCCCACTATATTGAACGCAGGGAGAAATCCGGTTATCATGGTGAGTAGCATCACCATTATGGCAGGTACCATAAAGACTTTATAGTCGAGGTGTGGATTGAACTTGTATTGGGGCATAATCCTGAATGAGTTTCCCACTGAACTAGTTACAGCCGGTTGCGACATCATCATTTCTCCAGACAGCGATGCCGCAAAATCATTGACTATCGTAGAAAGATAGCTACTGCCCAGAATTCCCTTGGTTCCGTTTACGGAGTTTGGCGAAATCATCACACCTGCTACTCTCTCAGTCTGTAAATCTTTCTCGAATCCGTCCGGAATGTCGAGTATTATATCTGCCTTTCCGGCATCGACGTCTCTGAGGGCTTCCTCACTACCGTCGGACACCGACTGGAAGATAAAATATCCTGACGAAACTACCTTGCGCACCAGTTCGTCTGATATCACGCTGCGGTCGTTGTCAACCACAGTAAGACGGATATTCGTCACTTCCTGATTTGCAGCCCATGGCATGATAAGCATCATGAAAAGAGGCATGGCTATTATCATCTTGGGAATGAACTTGTTCCTCATTATCTGCTTGAATTCTTTTTCCAACAAATATTTCAGCATAGACATTTCAGTTTAAACGGTTCTTGAATGTTTTCAGACTCAGTGCTACCAAGGCAACCGTGACAAAAAGCAGTATTCCTATCTCCTTCAGGACGAACTGTATCTCTGCTCCCTGAATCATTATCTTTCTGATGGCATCGACATACCATCTTGCGGGAACAATGGCGGAAAGGCACTGTAGCGGAATGGGCATGCTTTCTACCGGAAATATCAGACCGGAAAGGAGCATGACGGGCATCATAAGTCCCATTCCTGATACGAGCATGGCTGCCACCTGGGTATTCACCACATTGGAGATCAGCAGTCCGAGCGACAATGCAAGGAAGATGAATATCACCGATACGAAAAACAGCAGAGACAGACTGCCGGCAATCGGAACTCCGAGTACATATACCGAAAGCAGTAGTATGGTTATAAGGTTTACCAGTGACAGTGTGAAATATGGTGTTACTTTCGAAAGGATGATATATATCGGTTTCATTGGTGATACAAGGAGAATCTCCATTGTGCCATTCTCCTTTTCGCGCACAATGGCTATTGAGGTCATCATGGCACAGATAAGCATAAGTATCATTCCCATTACTCCGGGAACGAAGTTGTATGCGCTCTCTGCCTGTGGGTTGTACAGCATCCTTATCTCGGGTATTATACGGCACGGGGCACTGCTACCTTCGGACAGTTCCTGCATGCTCTGTGCGAGGATATTGGATGCATAGCCTGTTATCATTGACGCCTGATTAGGTTCCGTACCGTCGGTAATAAGCTGCACGGCGGCATCGCCTCCCTTATGGAGTTCATTTTCGAAATCATCGCTGAACACCATGACAAGGCCAATCTCGCCATACTTGAATACATCGTTTATGCGCGATACATCCCGAATTTCCTCGGCAATGGTGAAATATTCACTGGCATCGAAACGCTCTTTTATGGCTCTTGTTTCCATACTTTGTGAAGGATCGAACACAGCAACCTTGGTGTTTCTCACTTCGGTGGTAATGGCAAAACCAAACAGAAGCATCTGTACCATGGGCATACCCAGGAGGATAAGCATTGTTCTGGAATCGCGGAATATGTGAAGGAATTCCTTTCGGACAAATGTAATAAACTGTTTCATAACTGTCAATCTCCTTTTCGTGTAGCTTCGCGTGCCAACATGCGGAATACTTCGTCCATGTCCGACACACCAAATTTGTTACGCAGAGCCATAGGGCTGTCCAGCGCCTTTATCCTGCCATCTACCATAATGGAGACGCGGTCGCAGTATTCGGCCTCATCCATATAGTGAGTGGTGACAAACACCGTGATACCGCTTGACGCCGCACCGTATATCTGTTCCCAGAAACGGCGGCGCGTGATAGGATCTACCCCACCAGTTGGCTCGTCAAGAAATACTATCTTGGGATTATGGAAAGTGGATATGGCAAATGCAAGTTTCTGTTTCCAGCCCAAAGGAAGGTCGCACACTATGGTGTCGCGCTCTGATTCCATATCTATACTGCGGAGAACTGCATCAGTCTTTTCGGCTATTTCCTTATCCTTCATACCGTAAATACCTCCGTACAGACGCAGGTTCTCCCATACTTTCAGATCTTCATACAATGAGAATTTCTGGCTCATATAGCCGATATTGCGCTTTACCTTTTCAGGTTCGCTATCTATGTCGAAACCTGCCACTGTTCCCTTACCCTCTGTAGGACGGCTCAGTCCACAAAGCATTCGCATAGCTGTAGTCTTGCCCGCCCCGTTGGCACCAAGGAAACCGAAGATTTCTCCTTTCCTTACGTTGAAAGTAATATGATCGACTGCCGTAAAATTGCCAAACCTCTTGGTAAGGTTCTCGGCCTGTATAACGTATTCTTCTTTCATTGCTCATCCTCCTTTAACATCAACATGAAACAGTCTTCCACTGTAGGCTTAATCTCTGTAATATCAATATTTCCGTATCCCTTATTAATCAGATATTCGTTGAGTATAGCGGCAGTAGCACTTTCAACCATAGTGACATGATAGCATGCACCGAATGAGAACGACGATTTCAAGTATGGGCAGGAACGCAGGTCGTTCAGCAGTCCGTGCATATTGTCTGCTGTGACAGAGCATAGTTTTGGGGGATAGGATGCTATGATATTGTCCGGCGAATCTATCCTAAGGAACTTTCCGTTCTGCATCAGTGCTATCCTGTCACAAAGTCTGGCTTCGTCCATATACGGTGTTGATACAATGATGGTTATACCCTGGTTCTTCAGTTTCAGAAGCATTTCCCAAAATTCTTTTCTTGATACGGGATCTACTCCGGTGGTAGGCTCGTCAAGAAAGAGGACTTTCGGTTTATGGATAAGTGCACAGCTCAGTGCTAGTTTCTGCTTCATACCTCCCGATAATTTTCCTGCCCGGCGAGTCTTGAACGGTTCGATATGCTTATAGATATCTTCTATCAGATGGTAATTTTCCTTTACAGTAGTATTGAATACCGTAGCAAAGAAATTCAGGTTTTCCTCTACGGTCAAGTCCTGATACAATGAGAATTTGCCGGGCATATACCCTATTATATTACGTACTGCGGCATAGTCCTTCACCACATCAAGACCTTCAATCACGGCACTGCCACTGTCCGGCAATATCAGTGTGGTGAGGAGACGGAAGAGTGTAGTCTTCCCCGCTCCGTCCGGACCTATGATACCGAAGAGTTCGCCTTTCGGAACATCAAAGCTGACATTGTCGAGCGCCTTGATTGAACTATATGATTTTGATAATTGTGTTACTGATACTGAGGGCATTTTTTGAATTAAAAATTAAAAATTAAGAATTAAAAACTCACCTCGCCATACATTCCGCGCTTGATATATCCGTCGTTCTGTACCTTAATCTTTACGGCATATACAAGGTTAGCACGTTCATCGCGTGTCTGAATGGTCTTCGGAGTAAACTCTGCCTTGTCTGAAATCCATGAAATTACTCCGCGGTATTCCTTTCTGTCGGAGTCACCGCTATCGGCAAAAACCTTTACTTCCTGACCAATCTTCAGACCGGTAATCTGTCCGGATGTGATATAAGCTTTCAGATATATATCGTTGATATTTGCCACCTTGAACAGAGTGCGTCCCTGTACGGCAAGTTCTCCTTTTTCTACATACTTGGCCATAACTGTTCCGTCAACCGGTGATGCGATAGTACTTTTACTTATCATATCGTTCGTAAGTGCTATCTGAGCCTTCAAGGCTTCTGCCTGAGCCTTGGCATTGGCATTGCCGTTTATCAATGTTTCGGTCTGTGCATCCAACTGTTTCTCCAACAGATTGATGGCAGCAGTGATATCGTCCAACTGCTTGCGGTTTCCGGCATTGGCGTTTACTAGATTTTCGAATCGGGTCTGTTCCTTTTTCTGTGTAGCAATCTGCTGACGTATGGCTGCTGTCTGTCTCTCCACATCACATATACGGCTTTCTGTCGCCTTTACATTGGCCTCAAGCTGAAGCCTCTGAAGGTAAAGCTGTACGGTATCAATATATCCCACAGGCTTACCTGCAGTAACTTCCGTACCTTCGTCTATATCAAGTTCCATAATCTCACCGGCCACTCTTGCCGATACCATTACTTCTGTCACTTCGAATACTCCCGAAGCATCGTACTTACTGTCGCTTCCCGAACATGCTGTCAGGAGAGCCATTGCTGATATAATAAAAAGAATGTTTCTCATATTTCCCTGTTTTTTATGTATTGAAAAGTTTTTGCAAAGTGTTTTAAAAGGCTTTTAAACGGTGTTTAAATGGTATTTAAAAGTCGTTCATCACATACTTGAAATCGTAGATGGCAAGCAGAAGCTGTATCTCATGCAGAATCTTTGTCTGTATGGCAGCATGCTCCGAATTGATGTCACGCATAAGATCTGTACCGGATATAGTCCCGTTGGCTATCTTTGCCTCTGATGCTTTTCTGATTGAAGTCTTCAGGCGGATAATCTCGTCATCGTACTTTATCTGATCCATGTATTTGTCTATTGCAAGCTCTTTCTGCGTCTTGTCAATATCAGTATTGAAGAGAAAGAGTTCACGCTGGTTTTCCACCATATCTATATTGTTGCGTATCAGCTTTCTCTGACTTTTCAGAGAATAGAAGTTGCCGATATTCCAGTTCAGCTTTATCCCGGCTATGTAGTATGGAGCAAACTTATTTTCGAACATATCAAGTCCCGGTTTGCCATATCCTCCTGTGGCGAAAACACTCAGGCGGGGATAAAGCCCTGAATTGATACGGTTATAATCGCTTCTGTACTTCATCACCTGCGCATCGAACAGGCTCATCTCCGGTCGTCCGAAAGCATCGCTCTGCGTTGGACGTTCCGGCAAAGGTTTCACTAACTTTGTTTCCTCATCAATCTCCATACCTGTAAGTTTGGCAAGAATAGCGATATATGTGTTTCTTGCCGTCAGAAAGTCTATTTCGTTCTGTTCTGACTTAATAATATCTACCCTGATGGCATCCAGATCTGACTGATTGGCTATACCGTTCTTTACGTAGGACTCCACCTGAGCATAGCTGTCTGCAAGGATTTTTTTCAGCACCCTGTTCTGCTCTATCTGTGCATCGGCAAGCAGTATTCCGAAATAGATCTGGTTAATTCTTTCGTTTACGGCATAGAGACTGACCTCAATATTGCTCCTTTCAACCTCAGAAGAAGATTTCACTGCCTCTTTAGATGATTTGATTGCCCCACCGTCCCAGATAGTCTGATTGAGGTCGAGCGATATGCCATACTGATCCTGGCTGAGATGCGGAATCTCCACTCCCTTAAAGCCCATAGCCTCAAGGTCGATAGGTATCTTCGTGACATCGGACTGATATGTCGCCTTTGAGGAGAACATCAGTTGGGGAAGATAGCCCTTATTGAGATTATCAATATTATATTCCTTAGTCTTTTCCACCAGACCAAGCTTTCTGATAAGAGGATAATTCTCCCTGGCTTTTCTGTAACACTCCTCTATGGTTATACTCGTCTGTCCGAAGCACAATGCAGATAAGGCTACTGCAATGGCGGTAGTACATAGTCTTTTCATTCTATAACATAATATTAATTAGTGTCTTAAAATTATCATTTTATTTTAAGTATAACAAGATACGATACTTTATTTTTTAAAAGACAAAAAAAATCTGCCACGGACATAACATCCATGGCAGACTACCTAACTTCTATAAATTCTTTTATTCCTTTAACTTCAAAATTAAGACAATCCTTCTATTTCACCGTTAACGATATCAATATGAAGTGCCTGTGGTTCCTTAGGCAATCCCGGCATACGCATCATTTCACCTGCAACGATTACCAACATCTCAGCTCCGGCATTGATTACTATATCGCGCACTGCGAAGTTGAATCCTGATGCCACTCCGTACAGTTTCGGATCTGTAGAGAACGAATACTGTGTTTTGGCAATACATATAGGGAAGTGACTGAAACCGAGTTCTTCTATCATCTTCAGTTTCTTTCTTGCAGCAGGGCCGAACAACACCTGTTTAGCACCGTAAAGTTCGCATGCCACTTTAGTGACTTTAACCTCTACTGAGTCTTCTTCATCGTATGCAAATGAGAGAGGAGCAGACGGCTTGTTCTCTATAGTATCAACTACAAGGTTTGCAAGCTCAACAGCACCTGCACCACCTTCGGCAAATGCATTGTTAACGGCAAATCCTACTCCCATTTCCTCGCAGTGCTGACGAACGAAATTGATTTCTTCCTCAGTATCGTTTGCATAACGGTTGAATGCCACAACTACAGTCTGTCCGAACGACTGAAGGTTCTCGATATGCTTGTCGAGGTTCTTCACTCCCTCGCGCAATCCTTCAAGGTTAGGTTCCTTAATCTTGTCAATTTCAACTCCACCATGCATCTTCAATCCCTGAGCAGTTGCAACAATCACTGTAAGCTTAGGCTGCAGACCTGCCTTGCGGCACTTGATGTCATAGAATTTTTCTGCACCCAGGTCGGCACCGAATCCGGCTTCTGTAATTACATAGTCACCGAAAGTCATTGCAAGCTTGGTAGCAAGAACAGAGTTACATCCGTGTGCTATATTGGCGAACGGACCTCCGTGAACGAATGCAGGAGTAGCCTCTGTAGTCTGTACAAGGTTTGGAGAAAGGGCATCCTTAAGCAACACTGTTATGGCACCTGCCACTCCAAGGTCTTTCACTGTGAAAGGCTTGTTGTCGATAGTAAAGCCAAGGAGAATATTCTCTATTCTGCGGCGAAGGTCAGCCTCATCCTTTGCAAGACAAAGGATAGCCATGATTTCCGATGCAGGAGTGATATCAAAACTTGATTCGCGTGTGATACCGTTTGTCTTGCCGCCAAGACCTGTAACGATATATCTCAATCCACGGTCGTTTACGTCGAGTACTCTGTTCCACAACACTTCCTTCATGGCAAAACCATTGTCCTGGTTCTGATACATGTAGTTGTCAAGAAGTGCTGCAATCATGTTATGTGCAGAAGTGATGGCGTGGAAGTCGCCAGTGAAATGAAGATTGATTTTCTCCATAGGAAGAACCTGTGCATAACCACCTCCGGCTGCACCACCCTTCATACCGAAACATGGGCCCAGTGACGGCTCGCGCAAGGCACAGATAGCTTTCTTGCCTATCTTGTTAAGTCCCAATGCCAGACCTATTGACACTGTAGTCTTACCGATACCTGCCTTTGTAGGGGTGATGGCTGTAACCAGAATAAGATTACTGTTTTTTACTTTCTCTTCATCTATTATTTCTTCCGAAACTTTAGCCATGTAGCGTCCGTAGTGTGTGACGTATTCCAATGGCATACCGAAATTTGCAGCAACCTGTTTGATTTTGGTTAACTCAATACTGCGTGCGATTTCTATATCTGATTTCATATTCTTATTTTTAGATGCTTGCAAAGGTAAGAAAAAAAACTTTATATTTGTGAATGAAACAACAAAGTAATATACACTAACTATGGAATTTAGCAATAAAGAAGTCCGCCGTCAGGACAGATTACTTGACGAAAAGCGTGCAATGGAGATAATAAAAGAAGGTGAATATGGCATTTTGTCAATGGTGAGCGAAGACGCAGACGGTGCTTACGGAATACCGTTGAGCTACGTTTGGGACAGGGGAAACTCGATATACATCCACTGTGCCCCGGTAGGCAGAAAGCTGAAATGCATTGATGCAAACCCTAACGTGTCATTCTGCGTGGTTGGAAAGACTAAAATTCACCCTGACAAGTTTACCACCGGCTATGAGAGTGTAGTGATGAAATGTACCGCACATCACAGTCTGCACGAAGCTGAGCGTATGTCGGCACTTTCGCTGTTTATAAGCAAATATTGTCCTGACCATAAGATTATGGGTATGGAATATGCCAACAAATCTTTCCACCGCACAGAGATTATCAGACTGGATATAGAAAGCATAAGCGGAAAAAGCAAAGCTATGTTCTAAACTTAAAACCACAACAACATGAAACTGAAAAGACCCGGACTACTGACTCAGATTATAATAGCCATAGTGTTAGGTATCGGAGCGGGAATCATATCACCTGCCCTGCCTGTAAGAATATTCGTTACATTCAACGGACTGTTCAGCGAATTTCTGGCATTCATCATTCCTCTCATAATAGTGGGACTTGTGGCTCCCGCCATTGCGGATATCGGCAAGGGCGCAGGAAAGATGCTTGCCGTAACTGCACTGCTGGCTTACGGGGCTACACTTTTCTCCGGGTTTACTTCATACGCTGTGGGCGAGACATTCTTCCCGATGCTGATAACAAGGGATATTCCGCTCTCGGAAATCAGTGAGGCAAACGGGGTGGTACCGTTCTTCACCATCGACATTCCCGAACCGCTGAATGTGATGACGGCGCTCGTCATGGCTTTCACTCTTGGACTGGGAATGGCTAACCTCAATACGAGCTATCTGAAAAATGCTTTCGTCGATTTCAAGGATATTATCGTAAAGACCATCCAGAAGGTTATCCTTCCGCTGTTGCCGATATACATCTTCGGCATATTCTTCAATATGACACACTCGGGACAGGTGTTCCACGTGTTGAGTGTGTTCATCAAGATTATCGGAATAATCTTCATCCTTCATATACTTCTGTTGGTTTTCCAGTATGTGATAGCAGGACTGATAGCAGGCAAAAACCCTTTCAGGATGCTTGCGAACATGATGCCGGCCTATTTCACTGCACTGGGTACGCAGTCATCTGCCGCCACCATACCGGTAACGCTGAAACAGACAGTAAAGAACGGAGTGAACGAAGATACCGCAGGATTCGTGATACCTCTGTGTGCCACAATACACCTCTCTGGAAGTACAATGAAGATTGTGGCATGTGCCCTTGCACTGATGATGATGCAAGACATACCATACGATTTCAGGATGATGTCGGGATTTATCTTTATGCTGGGAATAACCATGGTAGCCGCCCCGGGAGTGCCCGGCGGAGCTATTATGGCATCATTGGGAATACTGTCATCAATGCTTGGATTCGATGATAACGCCCAAGCACTGATGATAGCACTTTATATCGCCATGGACAGCTTCGGCACCGCATGCAATGTTACTGGCGACGGTGCGCTGGCTGTTATTATAGACAGATGGTTCAAAAAATAAGAAATGACCTTACAAAGTTACCGTTACACGTTCGTGTAACGCGCGGAACACGAAGGTGTAACGCGCGGAACACGTACGTGTTGCACGCGTGACACGAACGTGTTCCGCTATCTTTTTGCTGTAATTTAAATAAATATGAACTGTTTCACAATCTTTTATACTCGAGACTTACCTGTTTCTAATAAGATACAATGAATCTGTAATGCAGGCAGGAAGTTCTTCTTTGTAATGGGTAACCATAATCATGGTCTTGTCGTTTCGGTGGCAGAATGTTTCTATCACATCCTTCACCAGACGGCGGTTATACAGGTCAAGTCCGTGAAGCGGCTCATCGAGTATAAGAAGCTCTGGGTCTTTCACAAAAGCTCGTGCTAAAAGTACAAGTCGCTGCTCGCCACTCGACAACTGAAGGAAACTCCTGTCTGTCAACTGCTTCACTCCGAAGATATCCATCCAGAACAGACACACTTCCCTGTCCTCTTCCTTAGGACGCTTGTAAAGTCCTATAGAATCGTGAAGTCCGCTTGCCACAATATCTATGGCAGGAATATTCTTCAGATAGGCTCTGTGCATCTCAGGACTGACGTAACCGATATGCTTCTTGATTTCCCATATACTCTCGCCACTGCCTCGCTTACGGTCGAACAGAGTGATGTCGCATGCATAGCTCTGTGGATTGTCGGCACAAACCAGACTCAGAAGTGTTGACTTTCCGGCACCGTTCTCACCGCTCAAGGCCCATTTCTCTCCACACTTCACTGTCCAGTCAAGTTCACGGAGAATAGTTCTTTCTCCATAGCGGATACTTACCTTATTCAGTTTGACTACATTGGCTGCCTTATACAGATTATCCTTATAAGGCATATCAAGTATAGCCTGAACCTTTTCGTCGGAAAGCATCTTTTCCGGGACACAGACACCACTGTATTCGGAACGTGGAAGTTTCTCGCCACATATCATATTCTCAACAGTTATCACATGAGTGATGAAGTCAGGAATATCGTCCGATTTGGAAAGTACAAGGATAACCTGAAGACCTATAACCTTTATAAGCTCTGCAAGAAGCGACTTAAGCAAATCACGTGTACGGGCATCAAGTCCGATGAAAGGATTATCCATAATGAGAACTCTTGGGCCAGAAAGCAGTGTCTTGGTCAGTTGGAACTTTCTCAACTCTCCGCTTGAAAGAAGTATGATAGGCTTCTGCAGCATTTCTTCTATTCTGAACAGAGTGTAAAGACTTTCTTTCAGCTTTTCATCCTTGCACTGTGGAAGAAGATCGCCCACTACAGGAATATTCTCCATATCCTGCGAGTTCCATCTCTGCTGATAGTAATAGCTACCGTCGGCATCACCATACGAATCGCGGAATGTTATGTATCTGAGATTGTCCGAAACAAGATTTGAACTTGAAGGTGAAAAATCGTATGCCACCTCATTCATCAACAGAGGATATTTTCCTGTAATGATATCTATAAGAATACTTTTACCTCCACCGTTAGGACCTACCACTGCCAATTGCTCGCCTGCATTCAGGCAGAAGTCCACAGGCTTACCCATTCTGTACAGAGGATGACGGGTAACGCCATTTGATACTGAAATAACTCGTTGTTGCATTGTTTTTCTTTAGTTGTTGGTTGTTAGCTTTTAGTTCTTAGCAGCAATTCTTAACTATTAATTTTTAATTATTAATCAAGAACTACTTCACCACCTTATCAGGATTCTTCGCTATAAAATCTTTCCATCCCGAATAAGCCTTATGGGTTTCAGGTCGTCCCATCTGCAGGTAATGGCAATATGCCGCTCCCAAGGCGTCTGTGGCATCCATAAAAGGTCCGATGTCCTCTTTCCTGATTTTAAGCATGCGTCGCAGCATGTCTGCCACCTGTTCCTTGCTTGCCTGACCGTTACCGGTAATGGCCATCTTAATTTTTAGCGGAGCATATTCCGTTACAGGTATATCCCTGCACAATGCCGCCACAATAGCCACCCCCTGAGCCCTACCCAGTTTAAGCATGGACTGTACATTCTTTCCGAAGAAAGGAGCCTCAATGGCAAGTTCGTCCGGCAGGTATGAACTTATCACTCCCTGTACACGTTCGTAGATATGCTTCAGTTTCAGATACGGATCGGTGAACTTACGCATATCTATCACCCCAAGAGTGACAACCTCAGCTTTGGTACCCACAACCTTTATTACGCCATAACCCATAATGTTGGTTCCGGGGTCGATACCTAATATTATCTTTTCCTTAACGGGACAAATCACTTTATAACCTCCATCAAAGTAGGGAAACCTATAACCTTATCCTTGAAAATCTTTGCCATCTCCTCGTTCATACGGGCACCACACTTGGTATGCCAGCTGTGAAGAGCTGCACTGTCTTCTACCTCCCACTGGAGTGAGAAACACTCGCTGTCCTGTTCCTTATGGTTCAGGATACGCAAGATACGCGGATTTTTCAACTCCCCGGTCTTCTCTGCTTCAGGGATATAACACTCGTTCAACCAGATTACGAAATTTCTGGCATCATTCATCTCAACATGAAATGTAGTATTGTAAATAAGCATAAATGTAAATCTTTAACACTGCAAATATAAGGATTTATACAGAAATGGCAGGAATAATTAAAAATAAATAAACATACCATGCCTACGTTAAATTAACTTTTACTATTTTTGCACACATTATCACGAAATGTGTACATATTTTGTTTGACATGGAATTAAACAACAGCTTTATAGAATTAATAGAAAAAAGCATAAAACAAAACTGGGACAGAAATGCGCTAACTGACTATAAGGGAATAACACTCCAATATAAGGATGTAGCAAGAAAGATTGAGAAAATGCATATTCTGCTCCAACATGCAGGAATAAAACCGGGAGACAAGATAGCATTGTGCGGACGTAACAGTGCAAACTGGACTGCAATGTTTCTGGCAATAATCACATACGGCGGTGTGGCAGTGCCAATCCTTCACGAATTCAAGCCTGACAACATACACCACATAGTAAACCACTCTGGAGCGAGAATGCTGTTTGCCGGCGACCAGATATGGGAGAACCTGAACGAAGCGTGTATGCCTCTGCTTGAAGGTATCATAGAATTGAAGAATTTCGATCTGGTGGTTTCACGTTCAGAACAGCTGACATACGCCAGAGAGCATCTTAATGAGGAATTCGGAAAGAAATATCCGTGCCGTTTCAGAGCCGAACAAGTTTCCTACAGAAAAGAGGAACCGGAAGAGCTGGCAGTAATCAATTATACTTCCGGCACTACGGGATATTCTAAAGGTGTAATGCTCCCGTACAGGGCTATTCAATCGAACATTATCCACATACACGAGAAAGTAGGACTTATGGCCGGTGACAACATCGTTTCAATGTTGCCATTGGGACATATATTCGGCCTTGTGTTCGATTTTCTTTACGGCATCACAGTAGGAGCACATCTTTGGTTCCTGACACGTATGCCAAGTCCTAAGATTATAGCAGAGTCTTTTTCAGAAATAAGGCCTAGAGTTATCGCATGCGTTCCGCTTTAGTAGAAAAGATTATAAAGAAGAACATATTGCCGCACGTTGACAACAAACTGGGAAAACTGCTTCTTAACCTGCCTATCATCAGCGACAAGATTAAAGAACAGATACGTCATCACGCAATGCAGGCATTCGGAGGCAATTTCATCGAGATAGTCATAGGCGGTGCTCCGTTCAATGCCGAAGTAGAGGCCTTCCTAAGAAAGATAAACTTCCCTTACACCATTGCATACGGTATGACGGAATGTGCGCCTTTGATATGCCACAGCCGTTGGGACGAAATAAAATACCAGTCATGCGGAAAGACTGTAGCAAATATGGAAACCAAAGTTCTTTCCGATAATCCGGAAACAGTACCGGGCGAACTTGTCTGCCGTGGCGCAAACGTGATGTTGGGATATTACAAGAATGAGGAAGCTACATCACAGGCCATAGACAATGAAGGATGGCTGCACACAGGCGACATGGCTATAAAAGATGCGGAAGGCAACATCTTCATAAAAGGAAGATGCAAGAACATGCTGCTCACTTCTACAGGACAAAACATCTATCCTGAAGAAATTGAGGCCAAGCTGAACAATATGCCGTACGTCAACGAATCGCTTATCATACTGAAAGGCGAGAAACTTGTCGCTCTGGTATATCCTGACAGCGATGACGCTTTTGCACACGGACTGTCATTATCACAACTGGAAGAAGCCATAGAGCAAAACAGAATAGAACTTAACAAAACTCTTCCTGCATTCTCGCAGATTTCAAAAGTCAAACTATATCCTGAAGAATTTGAAAAGACTGCCAAGAAGAGCATCAAGAGATTCTTATATCAGAATATAGATGGATAAAATTAAAGAAATACCTGTACTGTTGCTTACAGGTTATCTGGGAAGTGGGAAAACCACTCTCGTCAACAGAATTCTTTCCAACAAAAAGGGCATCAGATTTGCTGTCATTGTAAACGACATCGGCGAAGTGAACATTGATGCTGAGCTGATACAGCGTCAGGGAGTTGTCGGTATGAACGACGACAGCCTTGTGGCTCTGCAGAACGGATGTATATGCTGCACACTGAGAACCGACCTTATAGAACAGATTTTAGGAATCCTCAAAACAGAGAAATTCGACTATATTGTTATAGAGGCAAGCGGAATATGTGAGCCCGAATCCATAGCAAACACTATCTGCTCGATACCTCAACTGGGAGGCGCATACACCAAGTATGGTATCACACGCCTTGACTCTGTGGTAACAGTGGTTGACGCACTTCGTATGAAGGATGAATTCTGCTGTGCCGAAAGCCTTACAGATAAAAATCTTTCTGAAGACGATATTGAAAATCTGCTTATACACCAAATTGAATTCTGTAATATAGTTTTACTGAATAAAGCTTCAGAAGTAACCCCAGAAGAACTTGAGACCATACACCGTATAGTAAAGACACTTCAGCCTGCTGCAGAGATTATAGAATGCGACTATACAGATATTGACCTTGACAGGATTATATCAACTTCGATGTTCAGATACGAACACGTAGCAGCATCAGCAGGATGGGTACAAGAACTGGGCAAGCATGTAACTGAAGAAGATACAGACAGCCATTGCCATCATCACCATCATGATGAAGAATGCCACTGCAATCATGACGAGCATCATCATCACGAAAACGGGGAAGAATGTTCATGCGGACATCACCACCACGAAGGAGAATGTTCGTGCGGACACCATCATCACCACGAAGGTGGCGAAACAGAAGAATACGGCATAAGCACACTACTCTACTTCAGACGTGCAGCATTCGACATGAACCGTTTCGACTACTTCATTTCGTCAAGATGGCCGAAAAGCGTAATACGAGCCAAAGGCGTATGCTACTTCAGCGACCAACCTGAAATGTCGTATCTGTTCGAACAGGCTGGCAAGCAGAAACAGATTTCCGAAGCCGGACTGTGGTATGCTACCCTACCGGAAGCAGACATCAAAAGACTGCTGGAACAGGAACCGGGACTGATGAGAGACTGGGACGATAAGTACGGCGACAGAATGCAGAAAATAGTATTCATAGGAAAAAATATGGACAAGGAACAGCTTATCAAAGAGCTTGACGCATGTCTGGTAAAAGAATAAACTTAAACTAATATCAACACACAATCACATGGAACAATTCAGCAAGATGATAGCTGCCGCCATGAAGCTGCAGGAACACAGAGTGGAAAACACTCTGAAACTTCTTCAGGGCGGAGCAACCATACCGTTCATCAGCCGATACAGAAAAGAGGCTACAGGAGGTATGGACGAGGTGCAGATAAGCGAAATAAACGACAGATACGAGAAACTGTGCGAACTTGCAAAACGCAAGGAAACCATCATTTCCACTATAGAGGAGCAGGGCAAAATGACTGCCGAGCTGAGGAGCAGAATAGACAACTGCTGGGACTCTACAGAACTGGAGGACATATATCTTCCTTTCAAGCCTAAAAGAAAAACGAGGGCCGAAGCCGCTCGTCAGAAAGGACTTGAGCCACTGGCAATCATCCTGATGATGCAGCGCGAAAACAACCTTATGGCAAAGGCAGCCCAGTTCGTAAAGGGTGAAGTAAAGGACGAGGAAGACGCGCTGAAAGGTGCACGCGACATCATTGCCGAACAGGTGAATGAAGATGAAAGAGCCAGAAATCAGGTAAGAAATATATTTACACGTCAGGCCATAATAACAGCCAAAGTGGTGAAAGGCAAAGAAAAGGAAGAGGATGCTGCAAAGTATCGCGATTATTTCGATTTCAGCGAACCTTTGAAGCGCTGTACATCACACCGTCTGCTTGCAATCCGCCGTGGTGAAGCCGAAGGTATTCTGAAAGTGACAATATCACCTGAAGAAGATGAAGAATGTACAGACAGACTTGAACGTCAGTTCGTAAGAGGTAACGGTGAATGCTCTTCGCAAGTGGCGGAAGCGGTAAAGGATGCTTACAAACGCCTGCTTAAACCGGCCATCGAAACAGAGTTCTCAGCTCTCAGCAAAGAGAAAGCCGACGAGGAGGCAATCCGTGTATTTGCCGAGAACCTGAGACAGCTGCTTCTTGCTCCCCCATTGGGACAGAAACGTGTGATGGGTATCGACCCTGGATTCAGAACAGGCTGTAAGGTGGTATGTCTGGACGCTCAGGGAACATTGCTTCACAACGAAGCCATATATCCTCATCCGCCTAAATCGGAAGAGGCATTGGCTGCAAGAAAGATTGTAAAACTCGTTGAACAATACAAGATAGAGGCAATCGCCATAGGAAACGGAACAGCAAGCCGTGAGACAGAGCGTTTCGTAACTTCACAAAGATACGACCGTGAGGTGCAGGTGTTCGTGGTAAGCGAGGACGGTGCTTCAATCTATTCAGCTTCGAAAACAGCACGTGAGGAATTCCCGGACTATGATGTAACTGTGCGTGGAGCAGTCTCCATAGGCCGCCGTCTGATGGACCCTCTGGCAGAACTGGTAAAGATTGATGCAAAATCCATCGGTGTGGGACAATACCAGCATGATGTTGACCAGACCAAGCTGAAAGAGTCTCTTGACCGCACAGTGGAAAGTTGTGTAAACCTTGTCGGAGTGAACCTCAATACTGCCAGCAAGCATCTTCTGACATACGTATCAGGCCTAGGGCCTTCACTAGCTCAGAACATTGTGGACTACAGAACTGAAAACGGACCTTTCGCATCACGCAAAGAACTCTTGAAAGTTCCCCGCATGGGAGCTAAGGCATTCGAACAGTGTGCCGGTTTCCTCAGAATACCTGGAGCAGACAATCCTCTCGACAACTCAGCCGTTCATCCTGAAAGCTACGCCATAGTGGAAAAGATGGCAAAGGACATGAAATGTACTGTAGCCGACCTTATCAAGGACAAGGAACTGAGAGCCAAAATAGATATAAAGAAATATGTCACAGACACTGTAGGCCTCCCTACCCTGAACGACATAATGAAGGAACTCGACAAACCGGGAAGAGACCCTCGTCAGCAGATTCAGGTATTCGAGTTCGACAAGGACGTAAAAACACTCGACGATCTCCGTGAAGGCATGGAACTGCCGGGAATAGTGACAAACATTACCAACTTCGGTTGTTTTGTCGATATAGGTATAAAGGAGAACGGTCTTGTGCACATCTCCCAGCTTGCTGACAAGTTCGTGAGCGATCCTACTAGTGTGGTCAGCATACATCAGCATGTACGTGTCAGAGTCCTCGGAATAGACCATGAAAGGAAGCGTGTACAGCTTACGATGAAAGGAATGAAATAATTTTATATTATGGAAAAAGAAACAATACACTCATGTGTGGACTGCGGTACACAGAACTGCAAGTTCAAAGACCGCACATATCCTGACTTCTGCCTAACTACAGCCTTGACTGAAGAAGATAAGGAATGGGCTTTGGAAAGATATGACGAAGGCAACAACCGGCAAATAATGATTGCCAGTGCCGAAGTGGAATACGAAGGATACTGCCAGTGGACACGAGTACAGGAGATAATGGAATTCGCCAGAAAGATAAATGCCAAACGTATCGGTATAGCCAACTGCATCGGTCTGATAAATGAGGCACGCATATTCGCAAAGATACTGAGAGCAAACGGATTTGAAGTTTACTCGGTGATATGCAAAGTGGCAGGACAGGCAAAAACATCAATGGGAATACCGGCAGAATGTGAGAAGATAGGCCCTGCCATGTGTAACCCGATAATGCAGGCACGCCTGCTTAACAAGGCACAGACCGACCTGAATGTGGTGATTGGTTTGTGCGTGGGACATGACAGCCTGTTCTATAAATATTCGGATGCGTATGTCACTACTCTTGTGACTAAAGACCGTGTGACAGGCAACAATCCTGTAGCAGCACTTTATACAGCCAACTCATATTATCACAAGAAATTCTTTAAGGACAATAAATGACGGTTCTTTCAGATTGACGGACTGCCGGATGCCTACAGAATATTTATGGCTATCACCGCACACGCCTCCGCGTCAGCCAGGGCATGATGATGATGTGACAGGTCATAACCGCATTCGGCAGCGACAGTGTCAAGCCTGTGATTGTCCAAATAAGGGAATGCCTTGCGTGCCGCATACAATGTGTCATAAAACTCATAGTCCGGATAGTCCATCCTGTAAACGCGAAAAGCCGCTTTCAGACATCCTTCGTCGAAAGACTTGTTATGGGCCACCAACGGCAAGCCTTCTATCAAAGGTTCTACTTTTGACCATACTTCGCTAAACACAGGAGCATCGTCAGTATCAGAACAGCTCAATCCATGAACGCACGAACAACGGTAATTGTAATAATTAGGTTCGGGCTGTATCAATGAATAAAATCTGTCAACAATCTCACCATTACGCACTATAACGATGCCGACAGAACAAACAGAACTACGCTCATAGTTGGCTGTTTCAAAATCTATTGCTGCAAAGTTTTCCATATCTTATAAATATTCGTACAGGCAAAGTTACTAATATAACATATCCCAACAAAAAAGTTCCCGAAAATGTAACAATCCGGGAACTTTTTTCTTTTATATCAGATATACATTATCTGGAGATACTGTCATCTATCTTGAAAAAGTCGAAATCGACATAACCGCCTGTCTCTTTAGTGGCATAATTGAACAATCCGAAACGGTATCCCATGAAGTGCGGCATGGTGTATTGCATTTTCACCACACTACCTATTTCAGTCCATTTCTTACCGTCAAGACTATAATAGAAATATCCTTTGTCGGTGCGGTTTCTGAAATCACATTCTGCCTTAAAATACACTTTATCTGATTTACACGGTATGCAGGCCACTTCCACCGGTTCATTACCGGAAGCGTCCTCCATGACAATATATCTCTTGTTATCAACTTTCTTCACTGCCACATAACCGTATTTTTTCTGGAACAGCGACAGACCCGCATAATCACCGTCTTTCATTGCAGAAACATCTACACAGGTAGTAGCCGACGATACAGGACCGAAAGTTCGTTGTGTCAATGTATTTTTAGCTTGTAAGATAGAGTTGGTTACACTTCCTGTAGTAAGGCGCAGATAACCTTTACGGTCGGAAACAGACCACAAGGAATTATCAGGATTATGGTTCCACTGCCATGTAAGAGGCAATGCCCTCTCACCTGACTTTCTTGAGAAATCGTCGGAGCATACAATTCCGGGATCGAGACCTTTGGAAGCAGGCAAATCCAGATATTCGGGAGCTTTGCCGTTTACTCCAATAACCGGCCATCCGTCTTTCCACTCCATTGGCACCAGATAAGGGATACGTCCTACCGCCCCACAATCCTGGAACAGATAAGCAAACCACCGTCCATCTGGAGTATCAACGATACCACCTTGGGCAATTCCCTTGTCCTGGAACACTACCCTGCCCTCATAAGGACCTGTAATCTTATCAGCACGGTGAACCACTACCGTACGCATTTCGTTTCTTGGCCATACGATATTAAACAGATAGTATTTACCATTCACCTTAAACAGCTGCGAGCCTTCAGAACCAAGCATGATATTGTCTCCTGCAGGAGCACTGGCATTCTCTATAAGAACATGTTTGGTTTCAGGCAATATTCCCGACAAATCGTCTTTAAGCTCTGCCATGACAAGCTTTCCATTTCCGTAAATCATATATTTTTTACCGTCCTCATCAAAAAAGAAATTCATGTCATGATACGAAGGAGAAAACTCTATACGTTTCCACGGGCCCTTTTCTGGATTGTCCGTAATGAAAAAATATGTTTTATTGGTAGTCTGAGCAAAGGTAGAGACATAATACTTTCCGTTATGGTAGCGGATGCAGCTTGCCCACGAACCCTGTCCGTATGTATTCTTTCCATCCTCAAGATTCATCGTAGCCAGACTGTCAGTAAGGGTGTCGTACGCATAACCTGCAAGTTCCCAGTTCGACAAATCCTTTGATTTCATTATAGGTACACCGGGAACCATGTGCATGGTTGTACTGCTCATGTAATACGTGTCTCCAACCCTGACCATCGACATATCGGGTACATCAGAATAAATAAGTGGATTTACAGCCCTTCCGGCACTTTCAGAAAAAGCAGGACCGGACATTAAGAGCAATCCCAATGAGAAAAATAAATTCTTTATCATAATTTCAGTATATATCATTTTTTAAACAAATGTGGAATAAACTCGTTCAGACATCTGCGCCATGTCAGCCACTCGTGTCCGGTACCTTCTGACACATAATAGTCAACCTCAATACCGAGACCACGCAAAGACTTGACCAAAGACTCCGTCCCCATGTTTTCATCTGTTCCGCATCCAAGGAAAAGATAATGTACCTTCTTGTTGAAGGCCTTGGCATCAGTAAACACTCCGTTGAAGGCCGTATTAACATCAACTCCGAAAATAGCCCCACTGAAACCTCCGATATAGGAGAACTTGTCGAGGTTATTCAGCGTAATGTCGAATGTCTGCTTTCCTCCCCATGACAGTCCAGCCATGGCACGATGATCTCCGTCGGTATAGGTACGGAATGTCTTGTCGATATATGGTATAAGATCATGAACCATAAGAGTGGCAAACGAAGCCCCATACAGATTTCTTTCCTCGTCAACATTCTTTCCCGGACGCGGACGGAAACCGACTTCGATATCCCCACTTTCCATCACCACAATCATAGGCTCACATTTGCCTTCGGCAATCTGATTGTCGAGAATATTATACATATATCCCTGAGTGCTCCATCCGGTCTCATCCTCTCCCATACCATGCTGAAGATATAATACCGGAAAACGTTTCTTACTGTTTGTCTCATATTCGGCCGGAGTATAGACTACACAACGACGGAAACGTTTCTGCGACTCCGAGTAATAAGTACACGTCCTAACCTGTCCGTGAGGCACATCCTTCGTGCGATAATAATCACCTTCACTGCCTTCAGGCACTTCTATTCCACTTGCCATACGGCTGCAGCCGAAGAAGGTACAGCTCATAGGATCAATTACGGAAAATCCGTCAACCAACAGGAAATAATAATGGAAACCTACCACAAGAGGATTGGTATGACCAGTCCACCAACCGTTTTCGTCTTTCGACAAATCATATTTCACTCCACACACATCAGCCTGCAATCTCTTTACGTCCGGAGCATAGATACGGAAATAAGCACGATTGTCCTTATCCAGACGCGGGAAATCGCAGCCATGCATATTTGATGACGCAGGAACAGTGCTAGCTATCACATCCTCTGCAGTCTGCAGTCTGATGCCCATCATTCCAAGAACCTTTTCAGCATAACGTCGTCCCAGAACACGATAACCGGCAGCATCGAAATGCAGATGATCGCTTGCACAGCTGAGTCCGGCAGAAGAAACAACGGCAGAGTTCTTGATAACCTGTGGCAGGGTGGCAATTATCTCATTCATGCTTGCACAGGTACCTTTATGGTCGGCATTAACCACCTCTCCGGCAATCAAAGGCACATCCTCAGCCTTCAGATTAAGGTCAGACAACAGGCTCTCGTAAACATTCTTTACTTTCATCGGCCATTCTTTATCACCGGTATTGGATTCTCCCTGATGCAGCAGAATACCTTTTATCACACCATCCTTCTGCGCCAGTCGTGCCATCTCTACAAGACGCTCATAAGGATTATTGTCATACTCGCCCAGTATTCCCTTCATCCAGTCAGGGGCAGTCTTTATATACTCCTCGCGCTTATCTTTCTGGAATAATTCTATACGGCAACCGCCAATAGCCACATGTACCACACCAATCCTTACATTCTCTGGAAGATATTCCACCATGGTACGTCCAAAATAGTCAGCAGGAGTCAGACCGGTACCTTTACGACACAATGGAGCACGAGCAGGATACCACTTACCCTTCACTCTTCCCACTTCATCATTATTGACAGCCGACAATACCTGAAAACGCGGATTGACAGTTGTGTCCTGAGACTCGTATCTGGCGTTACCTTCCATGTTAGACTGTCCCAGACACAGATAAATATAAAAATTAGGATCCTGTGCATAAGCCATTACTCCGCACAGCGCCATACCCACACATAGGAGCATGGATTTAAATGTCTTTCTCATAATAAAATCATAAAATTGTTTATTAGGTTAAAAATACGATAGTGTTAATTCTCGTTTACAGCCACCTTTATCACACCGTCGAGGCGGTTTTCGAAAACACGGTATGCTTCCTCTATTTCATCAAGCGCAAAACGGTGTGTGATGAGCGGTGTAGTGTCAATCTTGCCTTCGGAGATAAGGCGGAGTATTTCCTCACAGTCGCATCCGTCAACTCCTCCGGTTTTGAAAGTAAGGTTCTTTCCATACATATCAGGCAAAGGCAATACCTGAGGCTTGTCATAAAGGGCAACCACTGTCACCACCGCGTTAGGTCGCGCACATTCCCATGCCAGGCGGAAAGTATCATCTGCCCCTGCCACTTCAAGCACTACATCAGCACCTCCATGTGCAGACTCCTGCATCACAAAATCCTTACAGTTTTCAGGTTTCACCACCATGACATCAGGATAGTGTCTTTTGATAAAGGCTATCCTTTCTTCCGACTTCTCGCAGACAATTATTTTACGCGGATTTTTCAGCTTCACACACAGAAGAGTGCAAACGCCAGTAGGTCCGGCCCCGATAATCAATACAGTATCTTCTTCCTTTATTTCAGATATTCGCGCAGCCCAATATCCGGTAGCCAGAATGTCACCTACGAAAAGAGCCTGTTCGTCTGTAACATTATCAGGAATACGGTTCAATCCCATATCCGCATGAGGTACACGCACATAGCATGCCTGTCCGCCGTCTATACGGCATCCCAGGGCCCATCCTCCATCTTGGTCTTCGCAATTATTCACATAACCGTTTTTGCAGAAGAAACACTCACCGCAATAAGTTTCCACGTTCACGGTAACACGGTCACCCGGTTTCACATTGGCGACTTCCCTACCAACCTGCTCAACCACTCCTACCATCTCATGGCCTACGGTTATTCCGGGAACGGCACGCGGCACACTTCCATGCTTTATATGAAGGTCGCTAGTGCATATACTGCTCAAAGTCACACGCACTATCGCGTCTTTGGGATTGACGATATGAGGAACAGGCTTACGAAGCAATGCAAAATGCCCTTCCTGAAGATAAGTATATGCCGGCATGTCATCCTTCTTATCCACAGTCACATTTTCAAGATAGTTCTCCAATGCCGGCAATATCACTTTGTCTGCAGGTAACCATTCTACAGAATAAAGTCCGTCCGATTTAAGCCACTTCAAAGATTTGTGTTCTTTCAGGTTTAGAATACCTGATATGACCGAGCACACATACACATGTAGCTTTATATTAAAATCAGGATATGTATAATCAACCGTATCCAAAAACGAGTCGATACGTATCTCCAGATCAAGTTCCTCTCGTATCTCGCGCATCAAGGCCTGTTCTGGTGTCTCTCCGGCTTCTATCTTTCCTCCGGGGAATTCCCATTTATCCTTGAAATCGCCACTACCTCTCTGAGTGGCAAGGATACCTTCGCTTGTAACAATTACAGCTGCTACAACAGCTATTGATTTAATATTGTCCGTTTTCATATTAGTTTAATGGTTTTGCATAAATTCCATTCATCAGGAATATATGCCTGTATGTCTTTCACGGACAAATATATTAAAAATATTTTATATTGTAAGTTTTACACTAATGTTTCTTACATATTCTTCTCCGCCACTGACAGTCAACATCCGGCAACCGCTCAATTCACCATCGTCACCCAAGGAATACTCGTAAGAGGTGTGTTCTTCCAGTTCCGGACTGCTGGCCGGATACATATCCGTGCATAAGTACCTGTATGAATCACCGATAAACCCTCCATAAAATGCCACCATGTGCATGGAAAGCGGATATAATTCCGACAGGAATAAATCCGGCAAGCCATGCGCATTCTCTACGGCAACCGATTTATTGAACTCAATTATATAAGTCTCTGATGATCCGTCAACTGTCTGTTCAACTCTCACCTTCCCTTCTTCAGAATAGTCAAGCCTCAATGAAGAATAAGTATCCCCGTTATCTGTTTTCTCCGTAACTCCCGACAGATATTTATGTCCTTCACTGTCGGTAATATATGTGAAATCATAGTTTCTTTCTGTACCTCCGCCTTCCTCCATACGGCATGAAACCGCAAATCCGGAAGTATCCAACTGATAAGTTCGTATATTGCCATAGCTGTCGGTTATTCTCACACTTTGGTCTGAGGCAGAAACGAATGTAGTATCCGAACTGCTGAACAGCTTTCCTCCCTCAACCTCCTGGGCTGAGACATAATATGATATTCGGCCATCAGAAAATATGAAAGTTTTGGTTGAAGTAACATCATATGAATCGCTAGAAATCAATTCTTTAAGTTCAATGCTACCCACTATCTTACTCTGATTATCTTCACCATTATCTACTGTTGTTTCTTCCGTACATCCATACGCCAGCACCACAAACAACATCCATACTATATTCTTCATACTTCATCTGTTATATTCTGTTATCTACCACTTCCACCATACTTCGCGTCTGGTCAATACGACTGACCTTGATCTGCACAGGTATCCTTTCCTTTAGTCCTTCCACATGGCTGATTATACCCACACGCTTTCCGTTGATACCCTGCAGTTTTTCCAGCATATTCATAACCGTATTCAGTACATCACCACTCAGCGTTCCGAATCCCTCGTCGATAAACAATGTATCCACGGAAAGATTTCTCCTGTTGAGCGAGGAAAGAGCCAAAGCCAAAGAAAGAGAAACCAGAAATCCCTCTCCTCCTGAAAGAATGTCAACCGGTCCCTGAGCATCATTCTGATACATATCCATCATCCTGATAGTCAATGTACCCGGCTCACAGTCCAACCTGTAGCGTTTGTTCAACTTAACCAGATACCCATTCGCACGATGCAGCAAGTCATTAAGTATAAAGCTCTGAGCAATCCTTCTGAAAATCTTTCCGTCGCCACCGCCGAAAAGCTTGTTCAGAGACTCCCATTCCACAAAAATGCGCCTTTTGGCTTCTTCTTTTTCCTTTTCCACACTAAATCTGGCAATGTTCTGCTCATTCGATTTGAGTTGCTGCTCTATACGGCCAATATCAGACATGACCGTATCAATGGCACTACGTACGTCTGCAAGCATTGATTTCATCATTTCTATGGCTACACCATCGCGTACATCTTCAGGACAAGACGCAAGATGCAAATCAAGCTCCTTCTGTTTAGCCGCAAGAACACTTTCCGCATTCTTGCTTCCGGTGATTTCGGCATCATGCTGTTTTCTTATCTCTGATATATTCTTTATTGAAGAGATATATTCTATCCTTCCGAGGTCGAAATCCTGATTCAGTGAAAGGAAAGCATCCAGTTCGCCGGTTGCCTTGACCATCCTCTCACGTTCATTGGCAAGCGATGTAGTAAGGGCATGCACCTTGGCAGAAAAGTCAATACACTTGTCTGTAAGCCTGTCAACCAATATAGCGTCCGTAATATTATCACAATTCCAGTTCTTCCATACTTCGGATATCTCTGTAAGGATTTTTTCCACATTCTCCAATGCCGGCAAAGCCTGGGAAAGCAGCTTTTCAGTTGCCGCTACGTCTTTCACCCATCCATCATACTCAGCAGCGGAATTGCGTATGGAAGACAGCAAGCCTGACGGATCACTATCCCACATATTCCTCCATCCTTCTATCACAATCATTCCGCCGGCATCTTGAAGGGCCTTGGCTATCATCTCATTGTCAATCTTTATCAACGAGCTGATACGCTCAATTTCATTCACCACCGTCTGCCTGTCCTCTTTTGCCTTATCTCTCGACTTGACAGCATTCTCAAATTCCTTCCTTATATCCTTCAGTTCATTATTCAGCAAAGTAAGATGGTTGTTGCTGTCATTTATTTTCTTCTGCATCTCTATCAAAGCACTCATCCTTGCCGAATTATTTGCAGATACAATATGTAAAGTCTCATCCAGATTCGTCACATCAAGCTCATCACCTTCTCCGCACTTGACAGACAATTCCGCACACATGTTCCTTACCAGAGCCCCGGCATTCCTTATTGCGTCTTCAGCCTCCTTCTTCTCATTCAGTTTAGCCTGAATATCCTTCTTCAGGCGCTCCACAATAATCTGTATGGCATTACATTCAGCCAAAGTTTCTCTGAGTTCTTTCTCAGCCAATGCAACCATCTCCTCAAGCGGTTTCAATCTCTCTTCGCACTCCTCATCTGTAGTCAACCTGTCTATCACCTGTCCGCATACCGGACATACATCACCCACTGCCAATTTACTTCTTAGACTCACAGTCCAGTCACGCAAAGAAAGCTCCACTCCGTCATAAGCCTTTCTGGCCTCCACCAGCTTTTTATTCTTTTCTTCAAGCCTCACATCCAGTTTTACCTGTTCAGCCTCATGAAGTTTACATTCCTCCATAAGAGCCGACGTTTCTTTCTCCAGCCTTGCAAGAGTCTTGCTGCAATCTTTCAGTACGCCAATCTGCGTATTAAGCCTATTCAGACTATCCTTCTCTACCGACAGACTACGTACCTCCTCATTGACTGTCTCCGGTTTCATATCGGCTACAGCCTGTGTGGCGGCACTTATCTCTTTTTCCTTTAATTCTACAAGGTTTCCCAGCTTACTTACGCTATCCTCTTTGTCCGAACAGGCTTTTTCTATTACAGGCATACTGTTATTTCGTTTCTTCAGAGCCTCTGTATTTCCCCTAACCCTGACAGATGTCTCCAAAACAGAATTAAGCAAAGTCTCTATTTTCTGTACGTTCGAAAACATAGGTACATTTGCCGCAGCTCCGGCTATACGGACATTCAATGCTTCAAGCAGGTTGTTCTTTTGCTGTATCCATGCCCTCAAACCGTTTCTTCCCTTATGAAGCTCTACGAACAGTGTCTTCAACCTACCCGCTTCAAGTTCAAGCTCTCTTACCTTTTGTTCTGCCTCTCTCTTCGTCTGCAGGCAGCTACCGGCATTACCCATTCTGTCATAATCAGAGATAAGTCTGGCTTCCTCTTTAAAGCTGTCAGAATTTATTACCTCCATACATAACTTGAATTTCCGTTCTGCCACCACCTTTTCTTCCTGCAGCTTTTTATAGACCTCCATCCATTTCACACAAGAATCCAGACGCGACGCCTCCCCATCAAGCTGTTTCTTTCTGAGCAAAGCTTCCGATTTCTGTCCGTTCAGCGAGTCAATCTCCTCCTGTTTAAGCAATACTATCCCTTCTGTCAAACTCCTTTGAGCATTATAATCAGCTTCCTTTTCCTTTTTTATCTCCTCTATTTTCTTTCCTATTTCCGAATATATCTCCGTTCCTGTAAGTTTTTCCAGAATTTCAGATTTCTCATCATCCTTACTTTTTAAGAACTGAGTGAACTGTCCCTGAGCCAGCATCGTAGTACGGCAGAACTGATCAAAATCCAGCCCTACAGCTTCCTCCGTAACCTTTCTCACGGCATCGGCATTCTTCACAGTAGTGTCACCCCACGACAAAGTCTGTTCCGGCGATGTAAGCTTATTGTTCCTGTTACGCTTCACCTGCCACACAGCCTCATACATTACCCCGTCAGACCCGAGAAAAGTAAGTACAGCCGAGGCCTGACGTGCCCCATGCCTCAAAAGATTTGACGTGTTTCTAGCGGTGATATTGTCTGTTCCGAAATTCGATTTCACCCCCGATGCCATATTCAGCCTTGGAGTAGTGTTATACAAAGCCAGGCAGATTGAATCCAGAATGGTAGTCTTGCCTGCCCCCGTATCGCCGGTAATCAGAAAAACAGAAGCTTCAGCCAACGCTCCACTATCGAAATCAATCTCAGCCACCTCTACAGACGCTATGTTCTCAATTTTCAGTTTAGCCAGTTTCATAAATTGTAAAGACTTTTATACATTTCTCCCGTTATATCTCTTCACGGCTTCATCTATCATATCAGCCATCTCAGAAGGCATATCAGTACCAAACTTCGATTTGTAAAATCTCTGTGCCACATCTATCGGAGTAAGTTCCTGAAACTCATCATAAGTCATAACCGTATCACTATCCGCGGCCAGCATTTCCGGTCTGGTAATCTTACAATAACAATATGCGGCACGTTTGCCATCTAGGGCCTTAGCTATCTTCTCCATATAATCGGCAGGCATAGGCTTATCAAGAAGTATATTCAGTCTTACATAACACTCCTCGTCATCACCGATGTCAGAAAGCCCGTCAACAGCCACGTCAAAAGCAGAAGGAACAGCAGGAACAGTCAGCATAGGACGAATATTCTTAATCCTTATCTCCCTTATTTCAGGTTCCCTTCCTCTCTCCACCGTAATCACTGAAACGGAGTGAGGATAAGTCTCATCAAAATTCACAGGAACAGGCGAACCAGAATATCTTGCCACTCCGGCAGCTCCTCTCAGTGTCTGAGGATAATGTATGTGTCCCAGCGCGATATAGTCATAACCCATACCGAGCTCCTCATGAGCCACCTCATTGATTCCCCCTATCACGTCAGTGTCGTGCCCTTCAAGATTACTGTTTGCCACCGTCATATGTGCCATCAACACCACCGGCACCCCGGCAGTATTCACCATCTTAACCCTGTCCTGCAAAGCACGGAAAAATACACACCTGCGTTCCTCTTTGGAAGCCTCCTCATCCATCAGCGGATAACTCTGGTCGAATATATGCGGCACAGCCACCACATATCCCTTCAACACACCATCGGCATCCTCTATACCTATGATATGCCTGTCCAGATCGACCGTCCCGTCTTTCCTTTCCAGCTGTCCCACTACCCTTACTCCTGCCATCAGCCACAGTTCACGTCCAAGTTCCAGCATCGCCTTGCTGTCATGGTTGCCAGCAGTCACCACAATAGCCATATCCGGACATGCCTTATGCATCTCCAGCAAAGCCTTGTAATACATTTTCTGCACCGAAGTAGAAGGATTGGTACGGTCGTAGATATCACCGCTTACAAGAAGGGCATCCGGTTTTTCCTCCTCCACTATATCCCTGAACTGAGACAGGAAAGCGGCATGTTCCGCCGTCCTGTCATGCTCATATAAGGTATGTCCCAAATGCCAGTCGCTCGTGTGTATAATCTTCATAAAACTTATTCCATTATTTCAATCACATAACCGCCATCGAAAGTTCCGTTTTCAGGCAGATGTTGTATCCAGTCCTTTTCCTTATATTCGCCATCAAAATTCATACTGTCACAACGTCCATACCAAGGTTCGATACACACAAACGGAGCATTCTTTCCAGGAGGCGACCACAGTCCTACAACCGGAGCGTCGAATAACAGATGCAACACAGCCTTTCGCGAATTGTCATACAAGGCAACTTCACCCACCTGTCCGTTCTCCAAAATCAGAGCATCACCATCGAAAGTAGAAGTATTCATCGGCAACAGTCCGTCCTTCAGTTCCAACGGATAGTGCACATCAGTATTGGCACATCCCTTCTCACCTATGAGGATATATTCCAGTCCCTCTTTCTTATCGAAACCGAAGTAGCCACGTTCTTTTGTAGATGCGTCAAATCCCGGGAAATAAAAAGCCGGATGAGCTCCTATCTGGAAATACATATCCCCCTTTCCGGTATTCTTAACCCTCCACATCACATGAATCTTCTTCTGCTCTATCCTGTAACCTATCTCCAGACAGAAATTGTAAGGATATTTCTTATGAGTCTCTTCATTGTCAGTCAGTCTGTACCACACCTCATTGTCAGTAATGCTCACAAGCTGAAACTCCATATCGCGCGCAAATCCGTGCTGCCCCAACGAATAAGTCTCACCCTCGCATCTGTAAGTGTTATCCCACACTCTTCCCACTATAGGGAAAAGAACCGGCGAGTGTCTGTTCCAGAATGCAGGATCAGCCTGCCACAGATACTCCTTACCGTTACACTGTATGCTGCACAGTTCGGCACCGGCTGCCGACACCTGAATGCTCAGTACATCATTTGATAATTTCTCCATATATTTTTTAAGTTTATAAGTTTTTGAGTTTATAAGTTTAACTTCGCTGACCGTCGGTTATGAGTTTATGAGTTTGTGAGGCTAGCAGTTCAACCATCTGCCTGTATCCCTGATTATAAATCTTCAAAGCATTTTTAAGATTGAAAATATTATATTCATCTATGGAATCCACCTCAAGCAACAAGTCGCACAGTTCCGAATCCTCCACCGCATTCTGCTTGAACAAAAACAGATAAGACCTCAGAGCCACACGCAGGATATTATCCTCATACTCCTCCGGATGCTTGGGACATACATTCACCCCAATCACCTTACGGCACAAATCACGAATAGGCGTAACAGGGAAATTCTTGAACAACCCACCGTCCACATACCTCACACCGTCAATCATCATCGGCTTGAACACAATGGGAATGGTACACGAAGCCATAACTCTAGGCACAAGCTCACCCTCGGTAAAGACCTTACTCTCACCTTTGTCAAAATCTGACGCCACGGCACAGAAAGGAATATTCAGTTCCTCAAACCGTTTCACCGGCAAGTTCTTCTCCATAAATTCTATGAATCCGTCATATTTCAGCAAAGCCTCCTTCGGTATCATAAAACTCACGAAATCACGGAAGTCATGCCCCAAAAACAATTTCAGAATCTCCTTAGGTTTGAATCCGGCTGCATAAAAGGCACCTACCACAGCTCCGGCACTTGTACCGGCTATAATATCAGGTTTAATACCTTTTTCATCCAGAGCCTGCAAGGCACCAAGATGTGCAAAACCTTTTGCTCCGCCACCGCTAAGTGCCAGACCTATATTGTATGGTAAATCCTTTACCATGTCCTTATTATCCTGCTTCGTAACTTGATTTTCCATGTTGTTTAGGTGTTCATCAGTGTAAATATATAGCATTTTCACTGATTAAAGAGTGATTTTTCTATAAATTTTATATCCACCCAACTTCAAGATATAAGGAATATTTCTTATAACATCCTCATCCTTACCTATCTCTTGCGGATATTTTTTCTCTAACTCATTATACGGCAAAATAAGATTATGCACCAGATAAGTATTATTACGAACCTCACCATACCGCCATCCCTCAATAGTTCTTTCAGCATTCCATCTGTACTTTTCCATACGCATCAGAGTACGTAAATATCCTTCATCTATTCTCTTCTCAAAATCTTCATATGAAACTTCTTCCCATTCCTTACCAACTTCACCTTTAAAGATTTCATATCCAAGAGTACGACAATAAACCACATATGCATCAATCTGGTATCTGTTAGCCCAACGATATACCTCAGACAAAGTAAACCATGCATCATATGCACATTCTTTCATCCTTGCAGCATACTCAGGTTCGTCATGAACAAACTTACACAAGCTCAACATGTAATGATTATTTGCACTTCCTTCTACAAATAACTTACAGCCTTTGGTTCCATATATCGAACAATAATCGTTAGAAGACTTATCCTCTTTTCCCGGAGTATTCTTACAGCAACTGCATTTATACATTTGATTTACATAAGCCGGCAGTTCATCACCCAATAAAGACATTGACATACCCTGATCCAGCATTCCAAAAATCTTTACATTCTTAAATCTTCCACTGTCACTGTTTATCAATCTTCCAAGGTCTGTCTGTATCTCCTGACGTATAAGAACAGAAACCTCCTTCTCATATATTTCAGAAGGCAAGTTAAGTCCTAACGAAAGACTCATATCAGGATCACTTACGCAAATTGCAATCGTAGGCATACAATCCTTATCCGAAGCCAACCCCACAATGTAATCCCTAACCTGTTTACTACTTATGTCAGCATTCATATAATTGATATCTATATCAAAAATCTGACTATCCAAATACGGGAACTGAGCTTTAAAATATGGCAACATTTCATCCATATTCCTATCAATCAATGTTATCTTTGTACGCACACTTCTGCTCTTATCCACGGTATCATCGTAGTTTGGATAATGACATACGCGCAATGCTTCCAAGAATAAAGAACGCCCCATGCGGTTAAAGCCTGCTATTACCAAATGAACAAAGCTATTAGCACTATCAGCCACAGATTTACCATCCATTACAGTCATTGTCAGAGGTCTATTAAACAACGGTTTAAAGCCATAGCCATTTTCTACAGAATACAAGCCCCATAACTGACGCGCCCAATTCTCATAATAATTAAACGGCCTGAAATAAATATTCGGAACATTCCCATAGCACACATACTCTTTCGGTAAAACCATTTTCTGTATATTAGAATACGATGGTATTCTGTCAAATTGCACATAAACATTCAGCAAAGGTTTTCCTGCAGGATTTCCCCTAAGCTTACTAACCTTATGCACAGATTCAATACTCTTGGAATCACGCCCCATCATATTCTCATCTCCCAAAATATAGACTTCTTTTGCAAGATGAATATTAAGTCTCGCCAGTTCTTCTTCAGATTCTATATTTCCAAAATAAATAATAACCCTACTTTCATCCTCCTTACTCAAATGCGACTGTATTTCCGAACGAATAGTTTCAGTTTCCACCCCACTCATCAATAACAAAGGATTGGTATTGTCTTTTTTACATATCTCCTTTATAAGACTAATTGTAGTATCACAAAAACCGATTATCACATAATGCTGTTTGATTTTACGATATGTCACCTTTCCCGACTTGATGGCATCCACTCTTCTTTCAATAATGTTCGAGATAGTTGAAATCAGCACCCCGCTCAACAATACAGTGCCACACAAACTCATAAATGTGACCAATAAACGGTTTACCCATCCCTTTTCCACTACCTGGTTACCAGAATCGACAAAATTATTATAAACAAGCCATAGCCGTTCCCAGAAACCATCAGAACCTCCAAGTTCAATAGAAAATATAAGAACTATAATAAAGAATATGAATAAGATTGTAGCTACTAAAGTCATTAGTATTTTCAATTGTGGTCTGATACCTCCAGATATAGTTCTGTCAATATTCTCTTGTGAGAACAATCGCTTGTAATATCCTATTACACTCATAATCTACCCCTTATTAATATTATACCCCAATTTAATTATAAGTTTCAAAGTATTGAGAGCGGTATTTCTGTCATATTCCTTCTCCTTTTCATCCAATTCTCCATACGGAATCAGGCACGGGTGCGTCTTCAGTTTATCATCCCTTTCAGGACCATACACCCATCCATCCTCCATTCTACCACGACTCCATACCTCATGCACATTCTCAGCAATCTGTTCCATCAGTTCTTTAAGCGAATCAGGCAAATCCACATCCGACACATCAACCGGTTTTGGTTTATATTCATTCAGGCTCATAATTTTCAGTATTAAGACAATTAATTTTCACACATTCTTTCAAGCACAATTTTCACTTTACTGTTCGTGAGTTCTTCCGCCAACAGTTTTTTCAATGTCAGATAAAACATGTTGGCCTCTTTCATCAAAAACCGTTTTTCCGAGTCCACATCATCTATATCAGCCGCTTCTATTGACAGTATATCCTGAGCCATCTGATAAGAAGCACCAATACTTGTAGGAATGTCACATACTATAAAACTGTCATTCTCCATTTTGTAATAGAACGACATATCTCTTCCGGAATCCATTTTTCGTGTCATCTTACTGAAACCATTATCAGCATAATAATCATCAATATCCTTAAAGATACTGCTACTGATATACAGCGGAACCAGTACCCTTACCTCCTTATCTTTCATAGCAAAATCCGGACTGTCCAAACCTCGAACAATTCTCTTTATAAACATATTATAATATCCAATTGCCGTAGAACATGCAGCTCCAATTACAACCGGCGAGAACACCTGCATTTCACTGTTTATATAATCAACCAGAGGATCATAAATCTGTTCCAGACGTTTAACATCAGAATATGTAAAACATTTTACCCCCAAAGCAGAAGCCGACAACATAGTCTCAGTATTATTTACACCAGACACCCCTATCAGGTCATCAAACAAGTGTACACTCTCATTCTGAAGTATAATTGTACGGTTGGCCCCCAGTGCCATGACACACAATCCTATTTCAAAAATTACATTATCCCTCATACACTGGAAATTTTCTTCTACCCCGTCGCGTATTCTGTTAACCGAATCATCGGGTGTAGCCAGAATTATAGCGAAGTCGAAAGTTGGGATTTTTTTCAGCAAGGTAGGCAACAAAGCAAATTTACTGTTATCATTCTGACGGGTAAACAGGTTTGTCCATAACGTACAATTACAATTCTTTTTTTCCAGTTCCTCAGAAAGCTTCAATATAGTATTCCTCTGACTTCCTGATGAAAAAATAACCACTTGAGCAGATTTAGTTTCCATAATTACAAATTTTCTAAATTAACAGATTTATACGAACATTTATCTAAAAAATAGATGTCACCATCATTTGCAAATGATATATTACGTTTTCCTATCATCTTACCAGCTTTTTCAAATTCAATCTCTCTCCAATTGGGATTAATGTGAATCAATTTCAAATTTTCAATTCTATATTCATCAAACATTTTTATTATATCTACCAATGACGAATGTTTAGATCCTGACATTTCATTATCCAAAGTCCAACATTCATGAAGCAGACAGTCAAAATTTACAGATCTTTTAAATGTATCATTCAATACAGATGTATCAGTGGCATAATATACTTTATTATTAACAATAATACCAAAAGACGGTGAGGAATGTTTTTGCATTACCGTCTCAAAAATCAAATTATCAGTTATATTATTTACACCAATCCTAAAATCAGAAATAACTACATTATTGGAAAAATTCATAATAGGTCTTCCAAAATAAGGAGGCGAAATTATTTTTTCTAATATTTCTTTACATGTTGCGCCATAAAAATCCTTTCCTGGCCCCCATATATATATATCCTTATCCCTACATACATTTAGAAAATATACAAGACCTATTATGTGGTCAAGATGATAATGAGACAAAACAATATTAACTCTTTCACCTGTTATTTCATGTTCAAACAAATCAAACCTTGAAATACCAGTCCCCATATCAAGAAACAAAATATCCCCATTATTATTCACTATATAAGAACAAGTTTCCCGAGCACTTGTCGGAATCCATCCTCCACTTCCCAATACTTTTAATTCCATATACATTAGATAATAAATTAACAAAAAAATCATATACATATTTAAACCACCGGATATTATTTAAATCGACTTCAACTTTAGCTGACATATCGACAAATAATCTAAGAATCCTAATTTCTGTCAACTCAATGTTTGCATTAATTTTTGAAAACAATTTTTCTGACTCATTTATCAGGACATCTATTTTACCTTTACAACAAAGAAAATCATTAGCTAGCATTATTATCGATTTATAATAAAAAACAGTAGCCATATCATAACTATTTCTACAATGCATGGTCGCTTTATCCAAAAGCATAGTCGCCAAATCCAAATCAGATATACATATATTATACAAAGCAGACGTGTAAAGATACCTAACATAATATCTATCCCTAATTTTAATTTGCGAATATACGTTTTCAATATAATCTAAACATTCTTTGGCTTTTGAAAATTCATATCCCCAAATATATGTTTCAGCTGCTAATCTTTTATATTCAGCCATAAACAAACGAATACTAATAGTTTTATCTCCCTTAGTTTTATCTAACTCATCCAAACTTCTAGATAAAGATTCAAAAGCCAAATGATTATATTCATACCCTTTTTCAAAATTCAACTGATGATATTCTATTTTTGCCAAATTTGCATATCCCAATGAAACTTGATATGAGTTATTTGAGGATTTACCTAATTTAGCTGTATTTTCAAAAGCTTCCCTGGCTATCATAAAGTTTCCTAATTTTCTATGACTTAATCCATAAACCTCATACATTTGAGATTTAGAATAATCCGAAACATTTATAAAAGATGAATTCTCCAATAATTTATGCGTAAGGCTAATTACTGATGAAAAATCTTCAATCGCATAATAATAATACAATAGCCCAATATACCTTGAAACTTCGCAAACAGGAGAAATCAACAATTTTGAAACTATACAGCTAAAATTCATTGTACTAAGATCCAAAAAATAACCATTATCTAAAAGATATCTTCTATGATTATTTATAAGATTTAGAAAAAAGTCTGACAGATATATTTTTTCCAATGAATCAATACAACATTGGGCAAATTGCTTTAAATTAGAGAAATATATGGACAAAGCATCATCAAAGCCCAGTCTGCAAACTTGTTGATTAAAATATTCATAACTTATAAGTACATTCTCTACTTCCTTAAACATCCTTAACTGAATATAATGAGTTACTAGAAATTTAAGAAAGTAGTTTGGAAGTTTTGTGTAATCATTATTAAATGCCTCAGCCCATTCAATAAAACACATGTCCCCTCTACGTTTATTAATATAATATTTTGAGTTCTTATCTTTAGTCAACCAATCTATTATAGATTTATGAAATGGAACAATAATATTATCATTAACTTTGAACAACGATCCTACTTTCTTTGTCAAAAAATAAATATTATCTTCTTCCCATAAAACATTCTTTACGCCAAAAAATCTGTCTATATCCTGTAAATTCAACGGTTCCCTTGCAGCTACAATCAAACTAAGGAAAGGTAATATTTCCTTCTCATATACCTCTATCACTGGGAAACGCCGTTCAAAATAATCCTCATAAGTATTATACAATCCGGCAGGAAATGATGAAGGTTTCAACGCATCAAGATCTCCGTTATCCAAAGAATCACATACAAACTCTGCATACAAGAACACTCCTTCACTTTTATTTATTATAGCCTCCTCGATATCTATTTTTTCTGAGACCGTAAGATTTTTATCTGCAATTCTTTTCTTTACATACAAACGTATATCCTCTACATTTCTAGCATCTGCCGTATCAAGAATTTCCGGCTTAAGTTGTCTAAACCACTTTTCCACTTCCAATACCGGCCGACTTGTTACTATAAGCCTTACCCAATCAGGAAATTCCGAGAAATAACGTCCAATAAATTTGGCTAATACATTTTCTCCGTTCTCCATACCAGCCTCGTCTATAGCATCTATCAAAATAGCAACAGGTTTTTGTGGAGGTTCTATCTCGTTCAACGGATCCAACAATAATCTAGTAAATAAAGTATTAATATTTACGTTAGTTAGATTAACAAGCTCTTCCAAATTCATTGAGCACAATTTATCAAAATATTCCTGTAAATGTGAAGATAAATAATATGCAAGAGAAAGTACACAATTTTTAGGATTACTTGTTAACGTATCCGAGTGTTGACACAAATGCCATGCATGAATCTCCGGTATTTCACGACAACTTAACCATATAGACAAAGCAGTTTTCCCCACCCCTGGTCCACCCGTTAGCCAAAATACCTTTGAAGCATTAGGGGTATATAACCACTCCCTAATTCGTTTAAGGACCCACTGACGTCCAGTAAACCTTCTCATATATTTTTTTATTTCATTCTTGAACTCAATAGGACGAAGCAGGCTTATTAAACGAGACTGCATTCCATCAAAGTTAACTTCATCATTTTCTATGGCGTTAACTAGAAGTCCCAACTGCCTCTGATAAATAGATTCACTAAAACCAGACAATAAGCATTCAGACATATCCAAATATTGAATTCTAGCTATTGACAACGGAGGTTCTATACTCTGTAATTTTACAGGAATAAGAAATAATCCACTTCTAATAGCAACAGACAATTCATTCAAACAATAGCCATCAGGACGCCTAACAGAATGTGGTGACATCAATAGCACAAAACATCCATTTGGTTTATGAGATGTAACTTTGTTTAATGCATCTTCAATACTATACTCCCAATCATTACCTATTTTCAATTCAAGGTCAGTCCATACGTGATGCCCCCTTATCTTTAAATCATCACATAAACGGTTCGCAAACTCAGCATATGAATCATGTCCATAACTTATAAATACATATCTAGAAGAATAAAGTTTTTTAACTGAACGAATATTGTCAATTATAGGCAAAGACATGCCACATTCTTGACAGAAATAAAATCTCTTTCCCAAATTCATATCATTTCCACAATTCGGGCAAATTTTAATTTTTGAATTCATAAGTTTAAATTCTAAAGGTTACAAAAATTTATGTTTACGAAATATATACAATAAATTTATGTTATCCAAATATTTTTTTTAATTATTAGTATATAACATTTGTGCATTATCTTATATAACTTCTATCAAAACGATAAAATATACCATAACAAATCGTAGAAATAAATATTAATTTGTTGTAAATTATTTCAAATCATTATCTTTGTGCTAACAAGAACAGCTGTCAGACGCATATACACTCATTCCTTCTGTTGTGAATTGCTTTCAAATCATTATCTTTGTGCTAACAAGAACAGCGTTATAATAGAAATTTAAAATGGCATCGAGTTGTGAATTGCTTTCAAATCATTATCTTTGTGCTAACAAGAACAGCCAAACCTTGTTGATACTAATGTAGCTGATAGTTGTGAATTGCTTTCAAATCATTATCTTTGTGCTAACAAGAACAGCATGTAACTGTCAGTAGTATGCCATTGATTGGTTGTGAATTGCTTTCAAATCATTATCTTTGTGCTAACAAGAACAGCCATTTTGCTTTTTATGTTTTATAGAATTATGTTGTGAATTGCTTTCAAATCATTATCTTTGTGCTAACAAGAACAGCTACGTGCTGTTACACTATTTATCGTTCCTAGTTGTGAATTGCTTTCAAATCATTATCTTTGTGCTAACAAGAACAGCCGATTTTCCCGTTTATCACTACGTTGACGGGTTGTGAATTGCTTTCAAATCATTATCTTTGTGCTAACAAGAACAGCGGTATCAAGAACAGGACGGCCGTCATATTGTTGTGAATTGCTTTCAAATCATTATCTTTGTGCTAACAAGAACAGCTTTTTTATCTATATCAGTTATACAATCTGCGTTGTGAATTGCTTTCAAATCATTATCTTTGTGCTAACAAGAACAGCCAGAAAATTTTTCCTTACTATTTCCGAAGAGTTGTGAATTGCTTTCAAATCATTATCTTTGTGCTAACAAGAACAGCTAAAGATGTTACAAAATTCTTTGACTGGTGTTGTGAATTGCTTTCAAATCATTATCTTTGTGCTAACAAGAACAGCAAGCCCACCAAAGTAAACGGTGGTAGAACTGTTGTGAATTGCTTTCAAATCATTATCTTTGTGCTAACAAGAACAGCTACGTGCTGTTACACTATTTATCGTTCCTAGTTGTGAATTGCTTTCAAATCATTATCTTTGTGCTAACAAGAACAGCCCTTAAAGAATAAAGATTATATTTGCGATAGTTGTGAATTGCTTTCAAATCATTATCTTTGTGCTAACAAGAACAGCTTATTTTGTTCCGTTTGAAGTACTCTGGAGTTGTGAATTGCTTTCAAATCATTATCTTTGTGCTAACAAGAACAGCATTTTGCATAATGTTTACGTAAACGCTTTGTTGTGAATTGCTTTCAAATCATTATCTTTGTGCTAACAAGAACAGCTTTGGATTTTAAATGGAAAGTTCCTATGTTGTCGTGAATTGCTTTCAAATCATTATCTTTGTGCTAACAAGAACAGCAGGACAGAACAAATAGCGTTAGTAATTATGTTGTGAATTGCTTTCAAATCATTATCTTTGTGCTAACAAGAACAGCAGGACACGGTATCTATGACGAGCTTCGATAGTTGTGAATTGCTTTCAAATCATTATCTTTGTGCTAACAAGAACAGCTTATCTAAATTAGAAGAGCAATCCAAAAGAGTTGTGAATTGCTTTCAAATCATTATCTTTGTGCTAACAAGAACAGCGATATTAAGAATGACGTTTACAAGCATATCGTTGTGAATTGCTTTCAAATCATTATCTTTGTGCTAACAAGAACAGCCCCGTATGGGTTGTGTACTGTTCGGTATTCGTTGTGAATTGCTTTCAAATCATTATCTTTGTGCTAACAAGAACAGCTGACGCCGGACTTGACAGCATGGAGCAGTTGTTGTGAATTGCTTTCAAATCATTATCTTTGTGCTAACAAGAACAGCCTTTCTGTTGTTCCATAAGTTTAAGATACTGTTGTGAATTGCTTTCAAATCATTATCTTTGTGCTAACAAGAACAGCAAAATACCAATAAAGGTATAAGCATGATAGTTGTGAATTGCTTTCAAATCATTATCTTTGTGCTAACAAGAACAGCTCCAGGCGGCCAAAGCATACCCAGAATATTGTTGTGAATTGCTTTCAAATCATTATCTTTGTGCTAACAAGAACAGCAGAATAAATTCAGTATGGAAAACTTCTAAGTTGTGAATTGCTTTCAAATCATTATCTTTGTGCTAACAAGAACAGCAGACTGTAGCTCCTCTATTTTTGAACTCGGTTGTGAATTGCTTTCAAATCATTATCTTTGTGCTAACAAGAACAGCCAGCTTAATCTTCTGAATGTAGATTAGCTGTTGTGAATTGCTTTCAAATCATTATCTTTGTGCTAACAAGAACAGCTAAAAATATTCATTATATTTCTTGTATTATGTTGTGAATTGCTTTCAAATCATTATCTTTGTGCTAACAAGAACAGCAGACAAGGATACAAGAAAACTTGTGTATGGTTGTGAATTGCTTTCAAATCATTATCTTTGTGCTAACAAGAACAGCTTAATATATAATATATGCAAGTTTAAAGAGTTGTGAATTGCTTTCAAATCATTATCTTTGTGCTAACAAGAACAGCTTTTGTGTAAAAGTGAATGAAAGATGAAGAGTTGTGAATTGCTTTCAAATCATTATCTTTGTGCTAACAAGAACAGCTCAGTATCATAACTATCACTTGCCTGTGCAGTTGTGAATTGCTTTCAAATCATTATCTTTGTGCTAACAAGAACAGCGAGATTCAGATACTGTTCGATTATAGTGGGTTGTGAATTGCTTTCAAATCATTATCTTTGTGCTAACAAGAACAGCTGGGTTCTTCCTCTTGATTATCAAGGCTTGGTTGTGAATTGCTTTCAAATCATTATCTTTGTGCTAACAAGAACAGCAGTACTTTCTACTGAATAAGGAGTCATACGTTGTGAATTGCTTTCAAATCATTATCTTTGTGCTAACAAGAACAGCCTGTGCAAAGTTGGCAAAAAAAAGAAATATGTTGTGAATTGCTTTCAAATCATTATCTTTGTGCTAACAAGAACAGCTTCTTTCTCGCTCATCTGTTCTGTGCATCTGTTGTGAATTGCTTTCAAATCATTATCTTTGTGCTAACAAGAACAGCGTTTTGTTTCTTATGTTTGACTGAATTATGTTGTGAATTGCTTTCAAATCATTATCTTTGTGCTAACAAGAACAGCATTTAATAAATTCCTCTATTCTCCTAATCGTTGTGAATTGCTTTCAAATCATTATCTTTGTGCTAACAAGAACAGCGAGGTGAATATAATCCCTCAGTGAACATAGTTGTGAATTGCTTTCAAATCATTATCTTTGTGCTAACAAGAACAGCTGATTCTAATTTTAAATTAATTTCTCCGTTGTTGTGAATTGCTTTCAAATCATTATCTTTGTGCTAACAAGAACAGCCATCAAACCAGCTTAATTATATAGAACAAGTTGTGAATTGCTTTCAAATCATTATCTTTGTGCTAACAAGAACAGCTTCGAGGATTTTATTAAGGATGTTCAGGAGTTGTGAATTGCTTTCAAATCATTATCTTTGTGCTAACAAGAACAGCTGTGCATCATCCTGCAGTTGTTGTTGCATGGTTGTGAATTGCTTTCAAATCATTATCTTTGTGCTAACAAGAACAGCCCTGACTTCATCGTATGAATCAAAATATTGTTGTGAATTGCTTTCAAATCATTATCTTTGTGCTAACAAGAACAGCCGATTCTAATCAATGTACGGGCTGTGACCTGTTGTGAATTGCTTTCAAATCATTATCTTTGTGCTAACAAGAACAGCGTTTTTACCGGCGTTGAAACTGAAGAAGGCGTTGTGAATTGCTTTCAAATCATTATCTTTGTGCTAACAAGAACAGCTTTGCATCTATTCTTGATTTATAGAATCCAGTTGTGAATTGCTTTCAAATCATTATCTTTGTGCTAACAAGAACAGCCGTCTTGCCATCCACGAAACGAAATGCAGTGTTGTGAATTGCTTTCAAATCATTATCTTTGTGCTAACAAGAACAGCTTCATTTCAATTTGGCAATCATCAACATCTGTTGTGAATTGCTTTCAAATCATTATCTTTGTGCTAACAAGAACAGCTTTGGAT
>OGCN01000761.1_pt1 | contig 49580 bp, 43 predicted proteins | sample 1570181 | NCBI WGS metagenome assembly OGCN01 (sample SAMEA4370584, study PRJEB24528) | human gut metagenome | reverse complement strand
TTTCGAAAATATGGTTTTCTTTCCAGAATTCTTCTACTTTTTTCTCGCGATCTACAAAATTCAGATTCGTGTCTACTTTCTGGTACAAAGTTTTTTCCTCCTTTTTTTAATAAAAAGTCGATATAATAAGAAAAAGCCCTCATCCTGCAAAAGGACGAAAGCTGTCAGCACTCGTTATACCACCTGTTACAATGTACGGGCTCATGGCCGATACATGCTCCCGGTAACGGGGGAACGCCGTTATTCCCTACTGTGATTTCAGAAATAAAACTCCGGAGTGATGTTCGGCTGAATTTACTTGCGGCGGGCTCGCACCGTCCCCGTCTCGCTGTGCCTTTCAAAGCAGCTTACTGTCTCCATCGCAGTCTTTGCCTATTGTTTTTTCCTGTCCATTATAATGGTGAAAAATTCTATATGTCAAGTATTTAAGGCAAATTTGTCCTGAAAAAGGGGGATTTTATGGGAAAAGAAGGGGCTGGCATTTAAATTTCACAGTCTTTTAATAGTTTTACAGAGGTAAAGGTGGTATAATATGATAACGTATGTGACACGATTGCTTTAGAGAAGCAGAAAGGATTTTTATGAGTAAAAAAATATTTCATATGAAAATAAAGCGGATTTTCTGCGGCGCTCTGGCTGTAGGAATGCTTCTGGGACAGACCAGTTCTGTTCTTGCAGAAACGGTTTCTTCTCCTACGCCTACCCCTAATCCCCATACCGAGTATTATGCACAGGCTGCGGATACAGATTCTATTGAGGGATGGCCAACCGGGCCCCAGATTGAAGCGCAGTCAGCAGTTCTTATGGACCTGAATTCGGAAGCGATCCTGTATTCCAAGAATGCGGATACCCAGCTTTACCCGGCAAGTATCACCAAGCTTCTCACCTGTCTTCTTGGCTGTGAGAATCTGGATACAAGCGCACAGATTACTTTATCCCAGCAGGCAGCTTATGGAATTGAGGCAGGAAGCTCTACCATTTATGGTGATGCGGGAGAGGTTTTCACCGTGGAGCAGGCTCTTATGGGACTGATGCTGGAATCTGCCAACGAGATGGCACTGGCCATTGGAGAAGAGGTTTCCGGTTCTGTGAAGAAATTTGTGGAACTGATGAATGCCAGAGCCCAGCAGCTGGGATGTACCAATACACATTTTAATAACCCAAACGGACTTCCGGATGAGACCCATGTGACCACTGCCAATGATATGGCGAAGATTGCCAAGGCAGCCTGGCAGAATGCCACATGCAGGAAGTTTTTCACCACGGATCTGTATGAGATTCCGCCGACTAATGTTTTCACAGAAACACGTTATCTGCTGAATCATCATAAGATGATGGCGGGCAGAGATTATGCTTACGACGGTGTCCTTGGCGGAAAAACCGGTTATACGGATGCTGCTGGCGCAACCCTTGTCACTTACGCAAAACGTGGAAATATGCTTCTTGTGGCAGTTGTTATGAATTCGGTGAATGGTGCATGGAGTGATACCAAGAGTCTTCTGGATTATGGATTTGATAATTTCGAACGTCAGAGGATTAAGGTGAGCATGAATCCGGTTCCGAAGGAGAACCTTCCAAGTGAGCAGTATCTTTTAAATAATTGTGGGAATACGTATCCATTCTATTATACGAAGAATATTTATGTGACTGTTCCTATTGGAACGGATGTCAAGACGCTTACCCGGAAGCAGAGGGTTCTTTCCAATGCGGTTGGGCCGCTTCGGTTGAAGAGTAAGTATTATTTTAATGGACAGATGGTTGGATGGGGAATGCAGTATGAACGGTCGATTCTGGCGAATCTGCTGACAGTTCCAGGGGCGTGATGATCACGCCCCTTTTTAATATTCTGATATTTATTGTTTCGCGGTTTCCTCCGCTTTCCTGCTTCGCTTCTTTGCTCGATGGGCCTCCCTTTTCTGGCGGATTTCTTCAGCTTCCTCGTCGGACACATTGGTCAGTGTTTTGATGGCGTAATACATGTTATTCTCGGTTTTGCGAAGCCTGATCTTTCCCATGACGAAGCCATGCTCCTGGCAGAGGGAAATGCTGTAATAGACCTTGGAATTATTCATGAACCAGCGGATCTTGCGCTTGGCTGGATTGTGACAAAGCGGACATTTGGTGCTGGTTACTTCACGATCCTTCATGGCTTTTTCCCTAGAATAAAATTCCCTTGAGACAAACTTATCATAAGTTGGATAGGATACATGGATCTCTTCTCTCTTGCTCTTGGGATTCTGGTATACATCCAGGGATGAGTTGGGCAAAATATATTCATCTTCTATTTTCTGCAAAACGCACGCGGTGTAGTAAGCATCTCCAAGTGCGCGGTGAAACTCCATTTTCTTGGCAATGCCCATCTTGTCTGCGGCAAATTCCAGGGCGCGGCGCTCGTGATTTTCCTCGTAGCGGATGGCAAATAATTTCTGCACGTCATAGTAGGTTACGGGGCCCGGAATCATGGAAAGCTTGCCATAATACTTCATATTCCGCTGCAGTTCCATCACATCCTGATTTCCCCAGGTAAAAAATATATATTCCTCACCGCACCATTCCAGAAATTCTGTCACAGCCTGCGGAAAGGGCGTTCCATTCTGCAGATCCTTATAATTCATGTGGATCACTTCGTGGATGCTGTCATGAATCCAGTTGTACACCTGGGGCTTGATCAGGCGCTGAAAGCTGTCCACAATTTCTTTCTTTTCATTCAGTTTTACTGCGCCGATTTCTATGATTTCGAAAGGCAGACGGCTGTTGGACCACCTTTTCCCTCCCGGACTCTGATTCCACTCCAGGTCAAATACAATGTAGTTCATGATAAAGTTCCTTCTGTTTCCTGCTGTAAATTCCAGACAAGTATAACAGACTGCGGAAATGATGTAAAGAGAATCCCACAACAGCCGTGGATGTCCTTACACATGAAAAAGCCTGTCGGCGGGTACCGACAGGCGATGGGGGTATGAAACTATCTATATGAAAATTAGGAAATTTTTTTAAATTACAGGAATCTATATGAAAGAAGCTGTTATCAAATGGTTCAGGACTGCCATGTGCAACGAATACTAATTCGCAGTCATTCAAAATTCTTTACGCCAGCCGCCGCTTCTGGTTCACGGAAGGCGCATTATTTATGGTGTGGTCTGCTGTTTTTAGCCTTCAATAGAAATAAATTTCTTCTCTTCCGGCTCTTTCTTCTTGGCTTCCTTCGGGAAAGTAACGGTCAGGACGCCGTTATCATATTTCGCATGAATGTCCTCATGCTCCAGATCCTTGCCTACATAGAAGCTTCTGGAACACTGTCCGGTGTAACGCTCTCTATGAACATATTTACCATTATTATCTTTCTCATCTTTATTCTCGGTTCTGGACGCCTGAATGGTAAGGTAACCTTCCTTCAGCTGAATCTTCACGTCCTCTTTGTGGAATCCCGGAAGATCCATGCTCAGTTCATAATTGCCATCTACATCCTTAATATCGGTCTTCATCAGCTCCGCATTTCTGTAACCTGCGTTGCTCTGACGCTCTGTCGGAAATCTCATCCAATCATCAAATAAATTCTCTCCAAAAATACTAGGCATTAACATAACTGATTCCTCCTTATATTGTGAACACTCTTGTGTTGAATTATCATTTTCATCAAAGGAACTGGAACTTTTCTTTTTCCTCTTCCTTTGTTCTGTACGTAATATAACACGTATTGTTAGCACTGTCAAGATGTGAGTGCTAATTTTTTGTGAAGAATTTGTGAAGCCTTAAAATGAAAAAACAACTTCTAATATTAGTCTTTGTCCTATGGCGTAAAACAGCCGCTCAGTGGGAGATTGGCTCCGGCTGAACGGCTGTTTGGAATTTTGGAGTTATTTCTTTATATATTTGCAGATAGCTGACAGAACTTTGGTGATGTCCAGGGGTTGGGATATGTGCTCGTTCATTCCGGCTTCCTTGGATTCCTGGATATCTTCCACGAAGGCATTGGCGGTCATGGCAATGATCGGAATCGTTCCGGCGTCGGTAAGTCACGTCATAGGTGGTTTCTCCTGTATGGTCTTTTTCCACAATTCCTGTGGTAACGTCAAACTCATAGGTGTACAAAGCGTCTTTGGTTAATGCTTTTATTATGCTGTCAATATCCATTCCGTATTTATTCCTCTTGCCAAATGAACATACCTGTTCCGTGTTTCTTTTTTGCCTTTTAGCATACCCTTTGCAGGATGTGTAAATGCACCTTTGTCACTCATCAGAAGTTCTGCTACATTTGCCACTTCATCTGCGGTTCCAGGTCTTCCAGCCAGGCATTTTGCAAACATATCTTTGAATAATCTGCAGCTGTTTCAATCTCAAAAAGATCACCGCCTTCTGCCTTCTGAATAAATTCTTTATACTTTGGTCATCGATAAGTTTCACTAATCTATATGTGAGTGCTAACAGAAAAGCAAGAAAGACAAAAACTGCCAGACAGTGCTCTGTTATAGCGCCGTCTGGCAGTTCTTTACATGTAAAAAAATCCGATATTTAATCCAATATTTTGTCCTCTGGCAGATACTTCCGGATGATTTTACAGAGATCCTTCATCTCTATGGGCTTCACCAAATAATCGTCCATTCCGCATTCCAGGAGGCGTTCGCGGACACCGGTGATGGCATTCATCGGCGTACGGATCTCGTGAGACATGTTGGACAGGAACTCGGTTTTCATCCGGTTCTGTTCCTGGGCACTGTAGCGCTCCTCCATCATCTGCTTCGCCCTTTTAACCAGAAAATATTGGACTGATTGCCACAACCGAACCTGCCGCAAACATACGGGCAATCATCCGGTTGACCTGTTTCGTATTTTTTCAAACATATTTCGTCCCTCTGTAAAAGCTCCCAATTGTAAATATGAGCTATTTTACCCTATTTGGGGACGTTTGCATAGTAGGTATTTTATTATTTTTCTGTTTAACTCAGGAAGTTCTCGATAATTACATTCTCTGCTTCCGCTTCGGTCATGCCAAGGGTACGGAGCTTCAAAAGCTGCTCATCGTTGATTCGACCGATGGCGGCTTCATGGATGATGGCGGCATCTACATGCTTCGCCTGAATCTCAGGGATGGAACCTACCTCTGCGTGATCCATGATAATGGAATCACACTGGATATGAGCATGACATTTATTTTTTCCAACTGCCTTAGGATGAAAAACCTGGGAAGAGTTTCCTTTTCCAACAGAACGGGAAATAATCTGGGCGGAAGAACCTGCGCCATTCATACAAACCTCAATATCAGACTCCGCTTTCTGCTCACCGTCTGTCATCAGACGCTCCAGAACAAACAGCTTGGAATCTGCGTCCATCTCCACATTGGTGGTACGGATCGTGGAATCTACCCCTTTGATCTGCACAGTATCCAAAGTGAATACAGAATTTTCCCCAAGTTCAATATTGGTTACCGGATTCAGGACCCTGCTTCCGGTTCCATTTCCTTCGCCGTAATGCTTCTCTTCATAATGAACATTAGCATTTTTTCCAACATGGAAGGTGTGAATGCCATCGTGACGGCTTTCATTGCATCCGCTGTTGTGGATTCCGCAGCCTGCAATAATATTCACGTCTGCACCGTCTTCCACATAAAAATCATTGTAAACCAGGTCTGTCATGCCGGATACGCTCACTACAACAGGGATGAAAACCTTCTCTCCCTGTGTCTTTCCATCAATAAAAATATCGATTCCCGGCTTGTCTTCTTTTTTCCGGATTTTGATGTGCTCACTGTCGCCATGACAGACGGAAATGCCATTCTGGCGCAGATTGTATGCACCTTTCTGCTCAAAACCTTCGCTGATCTTATCCAGCACGCCCTGGGTGGTTTCTTCTACTTTAATCATCAGCATTTGCCTCCTTCTGTCATGCACTTCTGACATTTTTCCTGCTGAAACAGGGTTGGGAAAACGTCCTCTTTGGTACCGTATTTCTTCACTTCTCCATCCTCGATCACCATGATCTTATCCGCCATGTTGATGATTTTTTCCTGATGGGAAATCAGGATCAGGCACTCTTTTTTCTCACGATGGATCTCCTCGAAACGCTTGATCAGCATGGAAAAACTCCACAGATCAATTCCGGCTTCCGGCTCATCGAAAATGCTCACTTTATGAGATTTGGCAAGAACGGTGGCGATCTCAATACGCTTCATTTCGCCGCCGGAAAGAGTTCCATCCAGCTGACGGTTCAGGTAATCCTCAGAGCAAAGTCCTACTGCGGAAAGAAGCTTGCAGCTTTCCTCCTCGGTCAGTTCTTTGCCAGCTGCAAGAGACAGCATTCTTGTGACTGTCATTCCCTTGAAACGGGGCGGTTGCTGGAATGCATAGCCGATTCCCGCATTGGCACGATGGTCAATATCATATTCCGTAATGTTCTCATCATCCAGATAAATTTCTCCGCTGTTTGCCTTCTCAATACCGGCAAGAACTTTGGCAAGAGTGGATTTTCCTCCGCCGTTGGGTCCAGTGATCACCAGCATTTCCCCATCCTTAACATCAAAACTGATGTGGTTCACCAGGCAGCGCATTTTCCCTTCTTCATTCACTTCAAAAGTCAGGTTCTCTACTTTCAGCATATCTATACCTCTTTTGTGTTTTTTACTTTCTTATTGGAATGTACTCCTTATGGGAAAAGATGTCAACATTTCCTAGTAAGTTTTAGGACGTGTTTGAAACACGCTCTAGGTAAATATCATTGAAAATAAAGTATTTCAGCAGTATACTGGGAGTATGATTAATGGAGAAGGAGATTTTACTATGAAAATTGCAGTAACTTATGAAAACGGAGAGATTTTCCAGCACTTTGGACACACAGCAGAATTCAAGATCTATGAGGTTGCAGACGGCAAAGTTGTGAACGCAGAAGTGGTTGATACCAACGGAAGCGGACATGGTGCACTGGCTGGATTTCTGGTGCAGCATGGGGTGGATACCCTGATCTGCGGCGGTATCGGCGGCGGTGCACAGAATGCACTTGCGCAGGCAGGCATTCGTCTTTTCGGCGGTGTCAGCGGAAGTGCTGATGATGCAGTGAACGCACTGCTTGCAGGCAATCTGGGATATGATCCGGATGTACATTGCAATCACCATGACCATCATGAGGAAGGTCACAATTGTGGGGATCATGGATGCGGAAGTCATTCCTGCCATTAAATTTTTCCTGATAAAATAACTGGATTGGAATAAAAAGGCTGGTATCCTACATGCTCATTCAATTAGAAAGTTTGAATGCAGCACGTAGAATACCAGTCTTTTTGTTATCTGTATTTTACCTCAATACTTAGCTCTCCTGCACCTTCACAGCCGACGTGGTCTTCTTCTGGGAAACGATCAGGCCTGCAAAAATCAGCGCGGAGCCGATTACAGATGCCATTGTCATTTTTTCATGGAGAACAAACACGGACAGCACGACTGTCACCACTGGTGATACATAAATGTACACGCTGGTTTTCACAGCGCCGATCCATTTGGTTGCCAGGTTCCATAGCAGGAAGCCAAGTGTACTTGCCCCCAGTCCCAGGAAAAGGAAATTCCCCACGACCTGAGGATTGCGGATCAGATCCGGATCCCAGGATGCTTTCTGCTGAATCAGCACAGGGATCAGGAAAATAATTCCATAGAAATAGATTCTTCTTGTCACTGCGATAGTCGGATAATCCCACTCCCCGATCTTTTTCACAAGGGCAGAATATGCGCCCCAGGAAATCATGGCCAGGAATGCAAGGCCGTCACCAAGCGGGTTCAAATTGAAGCTTTTCTGTCCGTTCATACTGATCAGAATTACACCTGCTATGGCAATTACAAATCCAATATAAAAGTAAAGTCCAGACTTCTCATTTTTAAAGAAAATCCCCACCATTACTGCCACAAAAAAGGGTGCACATGCCACAATAATCCCCACATTGGAAGCATATGTCATGGTCAGCGCCGTGTTTTCCAGCATGAAATACAGCACGATCCCGAATAATCCTGCACCTGCAAACACAAGCTCCTGTCTGGGATTTTTCAGCTTCAGATGATGGGGATAAAAGATCAGCAGCGCCAGAAATGCAAGCACTGCACGGGTAAACAATACCTCCGCAGGCAAAAAATAGTTAAGCAAAACCTTAGTGGATACAAACGTTGCTCCCCACATGATCTGGGTTCCGCAAGCAAGGATATGTCCTGTAATCTGTCTTCTCTCTTCCGTCATTTTTAACTCCTGTTTCTTATCATATTTTCAAGCATACTCCAAGCACAATTAAATTCCGCTGAAATATGTCACATATTTTCTGTTTTTATTATGAACCGGAGGGAATTCTTACCAGAATCTGCTCCCCATTTTTCTCGGCTAATGTCAGAACTGGAATGTGTTTTTTCCGCAGCATATGCACCACCGGGTACGCCGCAAATGTGTTATTTCCTACAAAAACAGCTTCTGGTTTATACTTCAGAATCATCTTTACCTGATCCTTCACAGCTGCTTTCCACTCCTGTCTTTCCATCAGAATTTCCCCGTAAATGCCCAGCATTTCCAGTTCCGGAAGCTCTGGGAAATCAATGTGAACCACCTTTGCAGATTGCAGTTTGGGCAATTGCAGAAGCAGTTCATCAACGGAAAAATCTCCGCCGAAGTTCACAATAATGGGCTTTTCATGGAACTCTTCCAAGCTGATTTCACAGGCTTTTATGGCGTCCTCGAGGGTTCCGGCAGTCATAAGAAAGCCGCCCTTATGACAGAATCCTGCACTTTCAAGCCCGGTTTTCTCTATCAGTTCCTCATTTTCCAGGCCCAGCCATTCCACTGGAAAACTGCATTTATAGTTCAGGGAATACTCTTTTTTCTGTGGCTGGATGCAGTAGCCGCCTCTGTTTGAGGGGAAAATCACAAAAGCAATTTCCGTCTCAGACAGCCGTTTCTGGCAGGGAACAAACTCAGGTAAAACCAGAATTTTCGACTCTTCTTTTCCTTTTTTCCCGGAAAGAATTGCCATCTCATGGGCTTCCAGAAGTTCCTCCACCCTCTTATCTGCACGCTCATTTCCACGATACCGCTCGAACTTATTTTCCAGAATCATCCCGGCTACACTTACGGCCTGGAAGAAGGCTTCATCGTTTCCGCCCTGTGCGTCCCACGCCGGATTAAAGTTGCCGATCAATGTGGCAAGCTCATTTTTCTCCCCTGTATTGTCGTTGTTATCAAGGGGCTGCACAAAGGACTGGTCGAACTTTTCCGCCAGTTCCTGACCAAGAATTTCCTCTCCAAGAGCCTCCCAGAGAAGTCCAAATGCCGCATAAGGCACTCCGTTTTCCCGGACGCGGCTGTCCTTCTGGTGATGGTCATACTGCCCCCGCCCAATGTCAAAAACAATGCCATCGAAGTCTTCCGGAACCTTATTTCCTCTGGAAATGTTGATTTCCGGATTCAGGTACAGCAGCAATGCGGCTGAAAATACGTCGTCTGCGTGGAATTTTCCACTGTGGGTGAATGCAGACGCATTGTTTTTCTTTATCTGTTCTGATAAACTGCTCATAAATTTTTTTACCGTTCTTTCTATATTCATATGTACTTAAAGCATTGTAACACAGGCCTTTGACAAAATAAATGCTGTTGAAGATATTTTTCCCCTGCAAAAAACGCCCTCCTGTTTTGAATACTGAAAAAGTTTATCAACAAGGTATTTTCTATACCGTATTCCTGGAATGAGTGTTATACTACTCGTTAGGCTATACTAACCTTTGTAATCAAACTTACTGCGGACACCTGCCTGCACAGTATGTCCGTTCCTGTAACCATTCAAAAAAGGAGGGTTCCTCGTGCCTTTAAACTTAACAGATTTTAATCACTTTTACATCATTAATAAAGTATGCGGACTGGAAAAACAGCGCCATTATCTGGAAGCGCTTGGACGAAAAGAATTCCAGATTTATTTCCAGCCAAAGATCAGCGGAAAGAGCCAGAAAATTGCCAGTGCCGAGGTGCTGATTCGCTGGAAACGTGCAGATGGGGAGCTGTGGTTCCCGGATAGTTTCCTTCCGATTCTGGAAGAAACAGGGGAAATCGAGGCTCTGGATTACTATGTTTATGAGGCGGCTTTCCAGTGGCTTGCAAACAGAAGAAGCGCAGGACTGAAACTGCTGCCGCTGTCTTTAAATGTCTCTCCGGTTCATTTCCGGAAGATCCATACCTTTACGAAAAAGGTTTTGCAGCTGATCCAGAAATACGAAATTTCGTTTGACGAGGTAAAAGTCGACAAGCGTTTCCTCTCTGATGACCTTACTGAGAAAGGCAAAATTGTACTTCAGGAAATCTTCCACCTGCTGAAACGCACCAACAAATTTATCGTCTGCGAGGGCGTAGAAACCAAAGAAATGGTGGATTTCCTTATTCAGGAAGGCTGTGATGAACTGCAGGGGTATTATTATTACAAGCCTATGGAGATGGGGAAATTTGAGGAATTAATTGCATAAGACATCGGGCACCTGAAAATCAGGCGCCCCTTTTTTATATCAAATATTGCATTACTCTATACAGATTTATCCATAAATTATTATTTTTCTTATAAATTTCGGGATATTCTTCTGTGCTTAACGGGCATTCTCCGGCTCCGGTTTCGATGGTTATAGCGGGGATTTTCAGTTTCAGAACAAAGTAGTCGCTGCAGCCTGCGGTGGCTGCGGCATCCTGGATGGTAGAATGGAGAGGATAGCCAATTATGGTGGATGCATAGTTGGCAAGAGCCAGTTCTTTTTGGCGGAGATTTCCGCGACAGCCGTAGTCCCAATAAATGAGATTTCCGGAAGAATGATAGGAAATACAGCAGGCAAACTTGTATTTGCTGGCAGTGTGAAGAATGGCCTGGGTTTCCGGTTCGCTGGCTGGGGATGAGCCTTTATAGCCTTCTCCGCATGGAGCAGGTGCGCCTATGTAGGACGCCCAGCCTATATCGAAGTTTCGGTTTAGGTCTACGCCGCGGGCGTTAGCTTTCCACCTCTGGATAAAATTATTTGCTTCCTGCCTGCTTGCTGCACACTTTTTTACGATAGGATTTGCCAGTGCTGCATTCATATTTTGGCATAATGTGACGCCGTCGGGGTTTGCCATGGGGATGATATGAAAGCATATGTCTTGGATGTTATTTAGAGCTCTATGAATATACTTTTTATCTCTGGAAAATGTATGAATTCCATATACATCTTGAGATGAAGCGTATCGCTTACAGGATTGATTTTCCAAACATTTTCCAGTTTTTTGCCGCAAATAATCATTTATTTGGTTCATCATCAGAATTGTATTCATATATTCCCTGGCATGCATGGAAGCCTGAATCAGAATATGAAATCTGCTTTCTATATTTCCCAGAATTACTTCTGTAATGTCTCTTCCTTCTACACTTTTCCCAGCAGAATGCAGCTGCAAAAAAGCAGGATACTCCGCCTGCAAAGCGGCAAGATCCTGCTGCATTTCTTCATATGTATAGTACGGTATTCCCGGAGTAGAAACTGCTTTCTGATAATATTTCATGAGCGACTCCTGCAAAACATACTTCCCTTGCTAATATATTAGCGGCTACATAGTCACAATCTCTCAAAATCTCCCTCTATACAAATCGCCTGGTTCTGTAATTCCGTTGGGCAGGCGGCATCTCTGTAATTGATACATGCATAAACAGCCTTCGGATTGCCTGCGGTCATCTGCCAGAAAGGATATTTGATAATGCCGGGAGTGTTATAACCCACTCCAAGCTCGAGGAAAAGGACCTTCATTCCCTGGTGTCTGCGGATGAAATCATCATATCTGGAGGCAGCTTTGTGCCATCCATCATCTTCCACAAAGGTACTGTCCGCACGTAAATTCATGGTCATTGGAGCGCCGCATTTTGGACAATGAGGTACTAATTCTGACGGAACTGTCATTTTCAGTGCAGCGCGTTGCGGAGCAAGTAATGTGCCGTCTGCTGCCACAGTATAGCCCTGTGCTTCTACCATTTTCTCCACAATTTTCCGGTTATCATATGTCTCATGATGGCATGGTCTGCTGCACTGCCAGAGGCCATAATCTCCCTGTGTATAGAACATTCTATGTTTATCAAAACCAGCTTTCTGGAAACAGTGATCCACATTGGTTGTAAGCACGAAATAGTCCTTCTCCTGTACCAGCCTCAAAAGATTCTCGTACACTGGCTTCGGCGCATTCATATATCGGTTAATATAAATATATCTGCTCCAGTACCCCCAATATTCCTCCAAAGAATCAAATGGATAAAATCCGCCTGAGTACATATCCTCAAATCCATATTTTCCCGCAAAATCTCCAAAATATTTCGAAAATCGTTCCCCTGTATATACAAACCCAGCTGAAGTAGAAAGCCCGGCTCCTGCACCAATCACAACCGCATCCGCTTCTTCAATCGCCTCTTTCAGCTGCTGGATCTTCGCCATCCTTCTTCTGTAAAACAACTGATTTTTTTCTTTAAATAGAATATTCTTTTCTTCCATTTCTGCCCTCAAATATTCGTCCTGGATCTGCAAAAATCTGTGATTTATTTTCTTCGGCACTCGAACATTCATCAGCCCGCGCAAAAGCAGTTTCTGATCTTCCCGCTCTCTTGGAATGGACATTGTTCCATAATTTTCATTCTCCCGCTCATTTAAAAGCTCTTAAATCAGGAAAATTCGTCTCTCATTTTGGTTCATACCTGCCACTATCCAGTCCTTTCTCCGATTATTGTCCTCTCTTCATAATTGCCTGAGCAGGACAAGTTTCCACACATTTTCCACAGTGAAGACAATGATTCTGATCGATTTCCACCGGAATTTTACTAATATCAATACATTTCTGTGGACAGACGGAATAACATAGTTTGCAGCCAATACAGCCGTCATTGTCAGCATTCTCACCTGAAGCATTATCTTATTTTTTTCTTTAAAATTATTATCTTTATTTACATTCTCAATTTTTACAGTTTCTGTATTCATTGTTATCTCCTTTCATCCGGACTTTACCGTCGGTTACGGGATTTCGCCGTATCAGCCATATGGCGCGCAGACTATACTGCCGGTCAGGAATTTCACCTTGTCCTGAAGAACTATTTGTATCATCACAATGGAAAAACATAATGAATCAACATCCCAGTCCACAGCTCCCAATCTCCCAGCCTGCCCCGTGGAGACTACCCTCACTCTCATCAGCGATAAATGGAAGGTGCTCATCCTCCGCGATCTGCTTACTGGCACCAAGCGGTTCGGTGAGCTGCGCAAATCCATCGGCACGGTATCTCAGAAGGTTCTCACCTCACAGCTTCGCCAGATGGAAGAATCCGGACTTCTCACCCGCAAGGTTTACGCCGAAGTGCCGCCAAGAGTAGAATACACCCTGACCGAGCTTGGCTACAGCCTGAAGCCCATCATGGATGCTATGTGGGCCTGGGGAGAAAATTATAAGAAGCAGTATTCCTAAATTTATTCCATAATCAAAGAAAGAAATAAATCAAATTACTTTTCACGCATAAAAAAATCCGGAACTTTGACAAAGAATTAAAGTTCCGGATTTTATCCTTATAATCTGAATTGTTCTCCGGAAATGTCCCTGCATTCCACATAGAATGTTAGAGACATTTCCAGTCATCAAATTCCAATTCTAATATTTTCTCTGTAAATCATTTACCATCTTGGACCAGGGCCAAATGGACCGCCAGGGCCGTGATCAAAAGGGCCGCCGCACATAGGACCATGAGGGCCTCTCGGGCCACCCATCGGAGGTCCAAAGAACGGGCCGTGATGATGGTGATACGGGCCAAAGCCTCTGTAGCGACGCGGTCTGCAAATTGCCATGAGAATTAAAACGATTATAATAAGTGTTAACATAATTTTTTCCTCCATTTTTTCTATCTAATCAATAATTTAGCTTGCCATTCAAAATTTTAATACTGCTTCAGTCTCCTGAGAATCTGCTCCACCTGTGCAATCGCGTCATCGACCTGACACTTTGCATCATTGATTTTCGACTGTACCAGCCAGTCGGCAACCACGCCGTCCCAGAAAAAATCGGCAAAGGTAAGAAAACCGCCGCAGTCAATTGACAAATCCGTATTGATCGTCACGTCCCTAAGCTCTTTCTGGAACTTCTTCAGATCATACTTGGCATTTTCCATCAGGTGGGAAGCGTTATCCATTTTGGAATGCTTGATCAGGTTTGTAATAAATCCGCCTCCAAACAAATCCACAATTCCCCAGTTCCCAGCTTTCTGAAGTTCTTCCCTTGCTGTCCTCAGGCTGCACAATGCGTTTTCACCAGCCTGTATCGCTTCACTCATTTCTTTCTGTAAATTGTAACCTTCCATTTCATTTCCCTCTTCTTTCGTGTTATACTAAATCCAGTCTGGAAAGCCAGTTTAAAAAGCTTTCTGTAATCTTTAACAGATGTTGTATTGAACTTTATGGGATGATTATAGTGTTTTTGCCTGGGAAAATACACCGCATTTATTGCGGAATAACCCCAATTATTCCGCAGACGCTGCGTAATATGAATTTCAACGCAGCACAAAAAACCAAACGCATCCGAAATGTTCGTAATACAGCAGGGAAAGGAAAAATCCATGGGAAGAAAATCCACCAGAGAAAATAAAACCATTTACCAGCAATTGCGTGAGGAAGACAACCTCCCCCGGGAAAAAGCCTCTGAACTTCTCGCATTTATTTCCGAGGACCGCTTAGAGCGCATCGAAAATGAGAAGGTACAGCCTGCCCCCGAGGACGTGATCCGCATGTCCCAGGTTTACAATGCCCCGGAGCTTTGCAACTACTACTGCTCACATGAATGTCCGATCGGTATGAAATACGTTCCTTCTATAGAGATGACCGAGCTTCCAGCAATCATTCTGGAAACCGTTGCCTCCTTAAATGCGGTCTACCCGCTTACCAACCGCCTCATTGAAATATCCAGAGATGGGAAAATCTCCGAGGACGAAATTCCTGATTTTTCCAATATACAGGAGAATCTGGAGAAAGTTTCCCGGGCTATTGAAGCACTTCAGCTGTGGGTAGAGAAGGAAGTGCCCGCCAACCAGAATTAGACTTCATATGCGCCTGTTTTCCTCCTTGACTTGTTTAAGTCAATAGTTTAAAATGTTTAAATATAAACATGAGCAAACCATACAGCTCCACCCGTAAGCAATTTTCACCAACCACATTTTCCCCGGAAAGGCAGGTATCCCTATGAAAGTAAAAATGGTCGATGTCGCCAGACATCTTGGCATTTCCAAAGCCACCGTCTCCCTCGCAGTCAACGGCAAACCCGGCGTAAACGAACAGACCCGCCAGAAGGTTTTGGAATGCATAAAAGAACTGGAAAACAACGGCGGCGTGCTCCCGGAAAACTCCTCCTTCCAGAGTCCCGACGCACCGCACCGTCTGATCAAGGTGCTCATCATCAACCACCGCAAACAGGTTGTCTGCGACCCGGAGCTGGATTTGTGGACCGAAGTTCTGCGCACCTTTGACACAGAATCAAGAACCCGCGGCTATCTCTACGGCCTTTCCTACATTAATGAAACGGAATACGAAACCAATGTGGTTATCGAAGAATGCAACACCGAGCTTGTTGCCGGCGTCATTGTTTTTGCCACGGAAATGCAGCCTGCTGACTATCCCATTCTGGAAAAAATCAACAAGCCCATTGTCCTTTACGACTACGAAGCCCCCGACGGCAAATACAACAGCGTCTGCATCGACAATGAAAGCGCGGTGAAAAACAGCCTGAACCTTCTGTACCAGGCAGGTGCATCCGATATCAAATACCTGTGCACCGGCAAAAGTATCTACAATTTCCAGAAACGGCGTGATGCTTTCCGCAACACCATGATCGGCAACGACCACATGCCCGCCAAAAGCGATATCATAAAGCTTGGCCACAACATTCCCACGATTACCGAAAATATGCTCACCTGGCTGGAGCACAATCCCCTCCCGGAAGGATTTCTTTTTGAAAACTACCAGATTTCCATTGGCGTCACTACCGCTCTTCGCAAGCGGGGAATCAAATTTCCTGACCGTGTAAAAGCAATCGGCATTGACGAAATTCCCGATTACATCCTTTCCGGTGCCAAACTGACTCAGGTCAGAATCCCTCATGCTGAGCGCGCTGCCATGGCCATGGACCTGCTGGACAAAGAAATCCATCAGCAGTGGACTACCCGGGTCAAAATCTACGCACAGCCAGATATTCTGCTGAGACAAAGCCTGTAAACAAACACCCTCATCCAGGGCGGATTTAAACAGAATCGTTTAAATCCGTCCTATTTTTACATCATTATGTTCAAATTCCACAGAATTCCTTTATATAAAACAGAGAAAACCCTGTTTTTGTGATTATTCTGTTGAATTTTTGTTGAATTATGATTAAAATATAGTTATAAAGTTTAAAACAAGTTTAAGAAAACGTACGGAGGTAAACAAAATGAAAGGCACAGAAAATGCATACGAAGGCGAAAACCGTTCCCTGCATATGAAAGAACGTATCGGCTACGGCGTCGGTGATTTCGCAAACAACATGATGTACACACCAGTCAACTCCTTCTTCACCTATTTCCTCACAAATGTTGCAGGACTTGGCGCAGGTGTGGTTTGAACCATTCTTCTGATCTCCCGTCTCCTGGACGGCGTCAGCGACCTGATCGTTGGCTCCCTGATGGAAAAGATCCACAGCAAACACGGCAAAGCAAGACCCTGGCTCCTGTGGTGGTGTATCCCTTTTGCAGTATCACTGGTCCTGATGTTCACAGCACCGGATTTGGAACCACAGGTAAAATCATCTATGCGTTCCTCACTTACAACCTGGCAGTAACTGTTGTATACACAGCGATCAACCTGCCATTCGGTTCCCTTGCAGCTCTTATGACCAAGAACCAAACCGAGCGCGGCTATCTGAATATTTCCAAAATGGTATTCGCATTTGGCGGCGGTATGGTCGTAAACGCAGCAACTCTTCCACTTGTTAAATATTTCGGAAATGATTCTTCCGCATGGCAGAAAACATTCCTGATCTACGGTGTCGTTGCGATCATCTTTTTCCTGATCGTATTCTTCACCACCAAAGAAGCAGTTACCGAAGAAGCAAAGAAAGCCGGATCTGAAGAAAAAGTCAACATCCCACAGGCTCTGAAAAGCCTTATTAAAAACAAATATTGGATGATTCTTCTTGCAATCTTCTTTTTAAACAGCGTAGTAAACGCTTTTATCGGTGTAAACGTATACTATGCACAGTACATTATGAACGATGACAGCTTGATTGGAAACCTTTCCATTTTCCAGAACATCGCTTCCTTCGCAGCATTTGCAGTATGCACAGGTATCATCCGCAAGATTGGTAAACAGAAAATCGCCATCTCCGGTGTTGCAATTTCCTTCATCGGATATGCAATGGTACTATTAAATCCAACCAGCTATGCAGTTCTTTACATTGCAGCAATCATCAAAGGTGTTGGAAACGCAGCTCTTTCCGGTGTTATGTACGGAATGCTTGCTGACACAGTTGAGTACAACGACTGGAAATCCGGCATCCGCGCAGAGGGCCTTGTTTTCAGCGCAAACTCCATCGGACAGAAAATCGGTTCCGGTATCGGCTCCGCAGTTCTCGGCTGGGTACTTGCAGCATTTGGTTTCGTAAGCTCCTCCGCTGCACAGCCAGCTTCCGCAATCAGCGGAATCCGCGTCATCTTCTTATATGTACCGCTTGTTGTGTTCGCGATCATGTTCATCATCCTGTTATTCTACAAGCTGGACAAAGAGTATGGACATATTGTAGAAGACCTGGAGAAGCGTGCTAAGAGAGCATAAAAGTTTTCAAAAAGAAGGGAAAAATTATGGCAAAAACAGTAGAAAAATATAAAGTATTTGACCTGGAACTTTCCGGAACATCCCAGGGAAATCCATTTCAGGATGTACAGCTTACCGCTGATTTTTCCAATGGAATCCAGAAGCTTACCGTAAAAGGTTTTTACAAAGATCAGGGAAAATATGGCATCCGTTTCATGCCTCAGGCAGAAGGTAACTGGACTTATGAGACACACAGCAGCGACCCGCAGTTGGACGGCCAGACAGGTGAATTTCTCTGCACACCAGCCGCAGCAGGCAACCATGGACGTGTGTGCCTGAAAAAAGATGTACTTCCAAAGAAGGAAGTAAACTTCTATGTAACAGAAGATGAATTCCATTTTGCATACGAGGACGGCACCAGATTCCAGCCTTTTGGAACCACCTGCTACGCATGGGTCAACCAGTCCGAACAGGTGCAGGAGCAGACTTTGGAAACACTGAAAAACGCTCCTTTTAACAAGATCAGAATGTGTATTTTCCCAAAATTCTACACCTACAACACCACAGATCCGGAAAGATATGCATTCCAGGGAAACGCAAAAGACGGCTTTGATTTCTCCAGATTTGATAATGTGTTCTTTGAAAATCTGGAAAAAAGAATCCAGCAGCTGGATGAGCTTGGCATCGAAGCAGACATCATTCTTCTTCATCCATACGACCGCTGGGGCTTTTCCAAAATGACAAAGGAGCAGGATATTTTCTACTTATCCTATGCTGCAAGACGTCTTTCCCACTTCAAAAATATCTGGTGGTCCATGGCAAATGAATACGATCTGATGCCTCAGAAAACCGTAGAAGACTGGGATACTTACGCAAGAGTTGTAATGGAAAATGACCCGTACGGACACCTTCGTTCCATCCACAACTGCGTTCCTCTTTTTGACCACAACAGATCCTGGATCACACATGTAAGCGTTCAGCGTGTAGATGTTTACAAGACCGCAGAAATGGTTACAGACTGGAGAAACCAGTACCGCAAGCCTGTGATTGTAGACGAAGTTGGATACGAAGGAAACATTGATTTCGGATGGGGCTGCCTGACTGCACAGGAGCTGACCAGACGCTTCTGGGAAGGCTGCATGCGCGGCGGATATCTGTCCCACGGCGAGACCTATGTGGACCAGGGCGACCAGATCTGGTGGGCTCACGGCGGCACCCTTCACGGGGAAAGCACAGCCAGAATTGCCTTCCTGAAAGAGCAGATGGCTCAGCTTCCAGATGACATCCAGCCTCTTACTCTCACCCCGGAAAACCACGAAGAAAACTGGGATTCCGTATGCCTCCACGACGGCGAAAGCTACTTCCTGTACTACTACGGCTTCTTCCGCCCACTGTACCGCAACTACACGCTGCCAGCTGGAAAGAAGTACAAGATTGAACTGATCGACACCTGGAATATGACCACAGAAGAACTTCCGGAAGTTTATGAAGGAAAAATTCGGATTAAGATGGGGGCTAGACAGTATATGGCGGTGAGGATGAAAGAAGTGAAATAAAATTCTCAGTACTATAAGTAATAAAAAGTCCTGCCAGAACGACAGGACTTTTTATTACTCCGCTATAATCTGAAGAGTTTCATCCACTCCCCTACAGGTTCCTGCGATAATAGGAATATAAGTACCAAAATCTGGATTTGCTCCATTCCTGGTTGTCAGCTTTCCGCCAGCCTCTTCCAAAATTACGGAAGCAGCAGCATAATCCCACACACATAATCTTGGAGACAAATAACCAACAGCTCTTCCACAAGCCAGATAACAAATTGATAATGCAGAGGATCCTACACAGCGCACATCCATACTTTGATAAGATAATTTTTCAATTTGCTCAAAAACAGCATGTCGGATCTCTGGATTATAAGGCGCTGTATCAATACATAAAATTCCTTCTTTTAACCCCTTATTCTCGATATTAAGTCTCTGACCATTCAAAAAAGCCCCTTCCCCCCTTTGTGCATAAAACAACTCATCACGAAACGGATTATAAACAACTCCGATTTCTAAAACACCATTTCGTGCCATTCCCACACAAATTGCACTTGCCTTAAAATCATTAATAAAATTTGTAGTTCCATCGATAGGATCAATAAAAAACGCATATTCTCCAGTTTTTCTGTATGTGCTGCGTCCATCCTCTTCCCCTACAAATTCAGCTTCTGGAAATAATATTTTTAATTTGCTTATCAGCGTTTTCTGAACAAGCGAATCATATGCTGTCACAAAATTTGCAGTTCCTGGCTTTGCCTCAATACCAAGATCCTTTTCGTTTTTAATTATTAGTTTTCCAGTCTCCACGACAATATCACATATGCTTTTTAAATTATTTTCCATTTATCTTACCTCCAATTGTTTTTCAACATAGTACATTTAAATTTTATTTAATATATGTTCTGTTGGAAGCGCATAACCATTTTTGATTTCCATAGGTTTTACACCTGTAACTTTTTTAAATACTTTACTAAAATATTTGGTATCACTATATCCCACCTTGTACGCAATCTCATATACTTTCTGGTCTACTTCCTGCAACAGATATACTGCTGCGCGAATCCTATACAATGTAAGCATCTCCAGAAAAGTACATTTCATTTTATTTTTAAATAGTTTTCCCAAATAGCTCTCACTGATATATAACTCATCTGCTACGCTTTTTAAGGTCAGGTTTTCCTGATAACGCTCTTTCATAACATGCAGTGCACGCTCCAGATATTTATCCTGTATGTTTCCCATATCAGCACAATCTGCATTCAATTCTGATATTTTCTTTTCAGAAAGACTCTGATATACCATCTTTTTTTCTTCAATCCGGCGTATTGTCGACCTTAAGACTTCTTCCAGTTCATTATCGTCAATCGGCTTTAACAGATAGCCATGCGCTTCCAGATGCATAGCTTTTTTTGCATAGGCAAATTCATCATATCCAGATAAAATGATATACTCACAGGATACCTGTTCCCGCACCTGTTCAATCATTGTCAGGCCATCCATTTTGGGCATTTTTACATCCGTAATTACAATGTCAGGCTTCAATTCCAGAATTTTTTCAATTCCTTCAACGCCATCTTTTGCCTCACCAATGACTTCACACCCATATTGTTCCCATGGTGTTGTATATCGCATTCCTTGTCGAATCAATTCTTCATCTTCTACCAAAAGTACATTTATCATATCAGCGTTCGCCCTCTTCATCCGTAATTTTAAGATTTATGTAAACTTTTGTACCCTTGCCATATTCACTTTCAACTTTTATTCCACAGCTTTCATCACCAAACATTTTTAAACGCCGCTGCACATTATTTAACCCTATATGATGGCTTCCTTCTTGTCTGAATTCTAAAATATGTTCCAGTTCCTCACTGGTCATACCAGAACCATTATCTTCCACACAAAATATCAGCAAATTGTCTTTTTCCTCACCAGTTACTCTAATCTGACACACTCCATCCTGTCCAGAAAATCCATGTACAATTGCGTTTTCTACTACCGGCTGTATTACAAGTTTGGGAATCATTCTTTCTTTAATAGATTCTGATACATCAAGTTCCAGGGTCAAACGATCACCAAAATGTTTCTTCTGTATTTCTACAAATGCTTCTACAATTTCCAGTTCATATGCAACTGTAACAATGTCTGTTTTGGTATTCATTATCCTCCGAAGAACTCTTCCAAGCAGCACTGTAGTATCTACAATTTCTTTGTTCCGGTTCAGTTTTGCGTTCCATTTGATAATATCAAGTGTATTATATAAGAAATGTGGATTCATTTGTAAACTTAAAGAACGAGTTTCAGCAATCCATAAACTATGTTTTTCTTCATCAATTCGCTCCATCAAATCACTGATCCTGCAGGTCATAGAGTCAAACGCCCTTCCCAGCTGTCCAATCTCATCTTCACGCTGAAAATTTACCCGTACAGACAAATCTCCTTTTTCAACCTTTTCCATAGTAATAATCATTTCATTAATAGGATCACATACCGATTTTGCAAGAATCCTTGCAAAAAATAATGCAAGAAGAACAATTGCAAGCATTCCAGGAATCATGGCCAAAAGTATGGTTTTCATAAGCATTCCCACTGTTCCAGCCGGAATTTCCTGGAGAAAAAAGAGCTTCATGATATTGCTTTGTGCATAAGCATAATTTAACTGTGTAATACCGGAATCTGAAGTATTATCCCGTTCAATGCCGTACATCTCACCTTTCCCAAGGCCTTCCTTCGCAGTCCCACCTGAATGATATATTACGGAATTGCTTTTGTTAAGAATCAAGGTACTGGTATTGTACTGGTTGGAATATTCCCGAATAACTTCATCTATTGTAGTTCTTGGAATTTCCAGCAGTAAATAACCTAAAATCTCTTTTGATGTATTTCTAACTGCTATAGCTATACAGAATCGAGTTTTTTCGCTTAAAAGAGAGTCCCTTGCAATAGAGTAAACTGCTGCCCCAGCCGTTTCATTTGCTTTTCTAAATACACCCCAACCAGAAAAATCTGCATGCGAATCTTCCAATTCCTGTTTTGTTGTAGAAATCCACTTTTTGTCAGATAATCGTACAATGCTAATTGATACTTTTTCAGCAAAGCTATTTTTGTAAATATAAAGTTCTTTCTTTACTGCGTTTACGTATTTCTCCGAACTTATATTTCCAGCATCTTCCAAAAACACTTTTATATCTTGACTTACTGACAGTTCTGTTAATGCCTGTATGTAGCTTTCTTCCATTTTCTCCATTACATCGCGTATTTTTTTCGTGGCATCTATGCACTGATTCCCAAGATTTGTCTGATAAAAGCGCCAAAAAGTAATGCCTGTTATGCTGCATATAATTAAAGCAAGAATCAAGCAGACACAGAATATCGACATAAATATTTTATAGAAATAATTTTCCTTCCATTTCCCCATCATGTCATTCTCCTCCTCTGCTTATGATAGCACAAAAGGGAACCTTGTGTCATGATGACACTTAAGGTTCCCTACTGTTACATTATCCTGCATAACTATATGCATTGCTATTTTATACTACATTCTTACCACCGGAAACCTTATTAAATACAAGCAGGCAAATCACTGTGGCTAATGTAAGAATTGTAGACAATGCCGCTGCCTGTCCATATGCATCGTTATTTACACAGTTAAAAATCGCAACTGGAATGGTTACTGTTGTTCCTGTATACAAAATCAAAGTTGCACTTAACGTATTCATAACACTAATCAGACTGAGAATTCCACCGGAAATAACTCCAGGAATCATAAGCGGCACTGTTGTCTTGAAGAAAGTCTTCATATTTGGAACTCCAAGACTGATAGATGCCTCTTCTACTGAACGGTCAATCTGATAGAGAATACCAATGCTGGAACGCATAGTATATGGCAGTTTACGAATAACAAATGACAAAATAATAATCCACATAGTTCCTGTAAGGAGTATAGGTTTCTGATTAAATGACACTGTCAGACAAATACCAAGAACAGCGCCAGGAATTACATATGGGAACATTAGCATCAAATCAATCAGATTAGAAACAGTTCCTTTTTTTCTTACAATCAGATACGCTCCAAGCAGACCAAGAATGATTATCAAAATCAATGCAATAAACGCATAAACAAAAGTGTTGGTAATGCTCTGACTTAATTTTCCTGCTACCAGTCGATAACTTTCCAGACTAAATCCTTTTACAAAAAGAGGTCCGTTCGTTTTAAGGAATGATTGAATGGTAACTGTTATCTGTGGTAAAACAGACAGGAAAGATACTAAAAATACCACTGCTGTTGCAAGAATTTTTTTCGGCTTACTCAACTCAATTACCTTCGGCGGACGAAGACTGGTCATGTTGTAACTCTTGCTGTCTACAAATCGTTTCTGTATGAAAAGTACAATCAATGCAATCAAAATAATAACTACACTTAAAGCACTTGCAAATCCAGTATCTGTACCAACCTCATTTAAAAATTCTTTATAAATAATAACTGGAAGCGTATTATAGCCTTCACCGATGAGTCGAGGTGTACCAAAATCAGCTAATGCAGTCATAAATACCATCAATGCTGCTGACAAAATTGTTGGTGTAATAACCGGAAAAGTAACCTTTAAGATTCGTTTTATACCAGACACTCCTAAGTTTTCACTAGCCTCTTCCAGTGAAGAATCAATACTGCCAAGAGCGCCAGATACATATAAGTAAACCATTGGATAAAGCTTCAAGGTAAATACCAGAACAATACCTTTAAATCCATATATTTCTCCTACATGAATACCGATTCCTTCTAGAATTTTTGTGATAAAACCAGCTCTTCCAAGAAGTGTTATCCATGCATATGCACCAATGAATGGCGGAGATACCATTGAAAGAACGATCATTACATAAATCAGTTTTTTCAAATAAAGGTTGAAACGAGTTCCAATATATGCCAATGGAACACCGAGACAGGTTGCCAAAATTGTAACCACTGTACTAATAAGCAAACTGTTTCCCAACGCCTGTTTATAATACTTTTTCTCCCAAAAACGCATATAGTTTTTCAAAGTAAAAGTCTCTGTTTTTGAATCATGGAAACTCTGTATAATCAGATTTAAAAACGGATAAACAATAAATATAATGCATAAAATTATAATAACCAGACTTACAATGGTCCAAAAACTAAATTTGTCCATATGAAGGCGTTCGTATATTTTTTTCTTCTTTGATGACTCCATGTTGCCCCTCCTCTCAATATTCCATGAGGGATTTTTCTGTTGCTGCATCGAAAACGCTGATTCTCTTTTCCATAAGATGCACACTTACTTTATCTCCCACTTCATACAAGTGATCCATACGCTCTGTATACTCATTTACTTCAATCACTTTTCCATCACCAAGCTGAATTTCATAATTCATGAAGTCGCCAAGGAAAGTTGCAAGTGTAACAGTTCCTGGAATTTCGCCATCAGCAGGTTCCCCAAGAACTGCATATTCTGGTCTGACCGAAATTTTCACAGCGCCTTTAAAAGTCTTTTTCATAGGTAACGCAATCTTCTTTTTGCTTCCACTGATACTTACCACGCCATTTTCAGCTGTACCATCCAGGAATCCAGAAGTTCCAATGAAATTAGCAACAAACATATTATTCGGTCTTGTATAAATTTCTTTTGGTGCTCCAAGCTGTTCTACTTTTCCATCATGAATAACCGCAATTCTGTCGGAAATTGCAAGTGCTTCTTCCTGATCATGTGTTACATAAATCGTAGTAATATTTAACTGTTTCTGAATTTTCTTTATGCTGGTTCTCATAGTAACACGTAATTTCGCATCCAGGTTGCAAAGAGGCTCGTCCATAAGAAGTACATCGGGATGAATAACCACTGCTCTGGCAAGAGCAACTCGCTGTTGCTGGCCGCCTGAAAGCTGACTTGGCATTCTGTCCTTCAAGTTATCAATCTGCATCATTTTCATAGCTTCCATGCTGCGATTTTTTAACTCTTCTCCTTTTATCTTTCGCGCTTTCAATCCATATGCTACATTCTCTTCAACTGTCATATGTGGAAAAATTGCATAATTTTGGAACACCATTCCAATGTTTCGTTTGTCAGCTGAAATACGATTAATTAATTTATCGTTAAAGTAAATTTGTCCTTCATCAATTGTATTAAATCCGGCAATCATACGCAGAAGAGTCGTTTTTCCACATCCCGATGGACCAAGAAGAGTAAAAAATTCTCCGCCCTTTATATCAAGACTAATATGATCACATGCTTTAAAATCCCCATATACTTTTGTTGCATTTTCTATTTTTACATTCTGACTGCTCATGTTTTCCTCTCCGCCTTTCCTGTTATTTTCTGATAAAAATGGGGCGGTTTAAAACCGCCCCCTCTTTTTGTTCTACTTACTCAATGAGAAAATCATTCCATTTTTCGTTAAATTCTTCTGTATGAGAGGATGTCCAGTCGATGTCCATATCTACGAAATTAATTTCATCCCATGCTTTCATTGTTTCTGGATCTTCTACATCTGTACGTACAGAACGACGATACAGGTCTCCTAATTGTGACTGTACTTCTTTTCCGCTTAAGTAGTCAATAAACATCTGCGCACTCTTCGGATTCTGGCAGTCTTTAATAACAGCCACTCCTGATGGGCTTGAAGAAGTTCCTTCTTCCGGATAAACGACCTGAATATTTGCTCCAGACTCAATATAACGAAGCGCTGCTTCTTCGTAGGTAAGTCCTACCATATATTCACCATCGGATACACCCTTGTAAACACCTGATGAAGAACTCAAAACCTTGCCGTCCAGATTATGAACAAGGTCTTCTACAAAATCATATCCTTTTCCATCCTCAGTTCCATACGCTAAAATAATAGACATGATACATGCAAATGAGCTTGAAGAAGAAGTTGGATCTGCACATGCGATCTGTCCTTTGTACTTCTCATCCAGTAAATCACTCCATTTTGTAGGTGCTTCATCTTCTGGAACTAATTCTGTATTGTAGATCATTACCATAGGTCCCATATCAAATCCAGTGTAATATCCGTTTGGATCTACTGCCTCTGGTTTTAAGGAATCAACCTCTGAAGAAGTATATTCCTGAAGAAGATCCTGATTTGCACGATAGGTATCAATTACTCCGCCCCATACCACATCGGCCTGAGGATTTCCAGCCTCAGCTTTAATTCTTGCAAATAAGGAAGAAGTACCATCCTGTACAAGGCTTACTTCAATTCCAGTCTGATCTTCAAACTCCTGAATAATCGGATCTGCCCATTCTGTTGAATTTGAATAATACAATGTCAGTTTTCCAGTATCTTCAAGTGAATCATCTGCTGCAAATGCAGTTACACTAAGGGAACTAATTCCCATCATCATGGCCAGTGCTAATGCTAATTTTCTTTTCATAAAAAAATCCCCCTTGGTTTTATTTTCCATCAACTTTTTTGCACTTTATTTTGTTTTTTTTTTACTATTTCTCCTTTCATTTTAATTTTTCGTTCGTTATTTCGTATCTTTTATGCTTTAATTTTATTATTTTATTGTGCACTTTTCAATACGACATTCTGGCAAAATAGGGGGATAAATCTGCACTTTTGTCGCCACAAGTTTACATTTTGCTTTTGAAATTTTACTTTACAGCTTTAATTCTCACCGCAATATATTCCTTGCCTGGAAGCTGGACGCGGAATTGTCCTTTGTGGATTCCGCCGTCTGTGATGGTCATTTCCCAGGTATCAATGATTTCTACCTGATACTCTGTGGTATCGTCGAAATAGAAGTCACGGAAGCTTGGGCGCATAAATGTATAGTAATAAATGAAATAGTCTTTTCTTGCCGGGAAGCCAGCTGCGCGGCAGGCAACTTCATCCCATTTGCATGGCATTGGTTCTACGCCAAGACCTGGGATTTCTTCCATAATTTTTGCCAGGAATTTAATGCGCTCCGGGGAGGTTCCGTGCAGAACTCCGCCGTGTGACCACCAGAGAATGCGGTCCGGGCTGAGGTAAGTTTCACCGTGTCCCGGATATCCGCCGCGGCAGAATGCCTCCCAGAATCTTCTGGTCATTTCTTCTCCGCTGATGTTTCCCCAGCCAAACTGAATGTTTCCTTCATAGCAGATTTCATCCAGAACGACTGGCTTGTGGTACTTCTCACGCCACTCGTTTACCAGCTCGGAGGAACGGTAGGTTTCGGTTCGCTGGATGCTGCAGTGAGTTACCCATGGCAGGTTATAGTCGTAGTAAGCTTTGCAGTTGTGGATGGATCTCAGGTGGTGATATGGATCTTTTTCGCAGATGATTGCGGCATATCTTTCCCAGTCTGCGAGAGTTTTCTCATGCATCAAATCGTACTCATTGGCCAGTGACCACCATACATTGCGATATGCGGAAAAACGTGCCAGAACATATTTCCAGTAGCGGTCGTCATCTTCTGCCTTCATCATGGAAAATCCCCATCTATCGTATGGATGCATTACGATCAGATCTGCCTGGATGCCAAGGGCCATCAGCTTCTTAATACATTCTTCAATGTGCTGGAAATGTGCTGGATTAAATCTGGTAAAGTCCCAGTCATTTCCAGGTGCACAGCCGTTGTATTCGGCGAAATTGTTCTCATTTAATTCAGAAGTGTCGCAGGGTGTTCCCTCATACGGGTAGGTGATTGGCTCGTGAAGGTTGTAATCGTAGTGCTTCGGGAAAATGCAAAAACGGATTTTGTTAAACGCATTTTCTTCCAGGGTTTTCAGGGTCTGCTCCTGAAGCTTTTCATTCTGCAGGTTCCATACATAACAGGTAGTTCCAATACAATGATAAGGCTTGCCATCCTCGTAAGCCAGGTAATAGGTTCCGACTACGCGGACTGGACCGTGGTTGTCTGCGGAAGGGGCTACAGCTTCAAAACTGCCGCTGACTTCTTCTGCGCTTTCTGTCTGGAAGGAAGATTCGATTTTAAATGTATATGTATCCACAAAAGATGGCATAAATCTTACTTTATAAACACCGTCTCCATCATAGAAACCGTCTACTGTTTTCTTCTCATTTTTACACTCAAAAGTTCCCTTGATCCACTGGTCGCAGAAAGGATTCCCCTCCTTCGGCCCCTTAACTGCAACCTCAAGGGTTCCCCATTTTTCCACAGTTTTTGCATAGTTCATTTCCATAATCAGATACTCCTTTTACTAAAAAATTTCTTTTTCCATAAACATAAAAACCCATGTTTCCTGCTACCATAATACGCCAGGAAACATGGGTTTTGCAATGGAACTTTATTAAGAAAATGTAGGAATTTATTAACCAAAAAGAGCAATCCTTTCATTATTTGTTTCAAACTTTAACTGCTCCTTTTAGCTTTTATATTATTCTTGACAAATTCATTTTAACAGGTTTTAATATATTAATAGACGTACTTTATTCGTATTTTGAGATGATATTTACGAGAAAAAAGAGGATCATAGCACCTTGACAATATAATATACTTAACCGGGTAGCCGGGGGACGTGCTTTCACTCGATCTGGACACCTTACCAGAAGGGAGTAATCATTATAAGTACTTATGAGGAATTGCAAATTATACTTACAACTGCCTTACTAATTGTTGCAATTTTGACTTATACACATAAAAAATAGCCGTCCTGTTCTTTGGCGAGAATGACAGCTATCTTTTACTAATCCTATTTCGCCGGGGCGGGTGATCTGCACTCACCTTCCGGCTCCCTTGTTAAGTATATTATACAAACAGCTGAAATATTTGTCAAATTGTATTTTAGCAATACTTATCAATAGTACAAATCATTTTCATAAACTTTCCCAGCAAAATCAAGGATTTTGGTCTTTTATGTTATACTATTTTCAGCTAAAAGAATATAATTATTATACATAGTGTGCCAATGCCATGATTAAACCAAGCATGTGACGCACATAATCATTACCTCGAAAGGATGTGTTACTATGCCATTGCCACAGCGTAAAGAATACACTATCGAAGATATTTATTCCTTATCAGAAGGAACCAGAGCCGAACTGATTGACGGACAGATCTATTACATGGTCCCGCCAACCAGAAGGCATCAAAGGCTTCTTTTATCCATCAGTCACACTATTGCTGATTATATCGACAAAAAAGGCAGTTCCTGTGAAGTTGATATTGCACCATTTGCAGTATTTCTGAATGAGGACGACAGAAATTATGTAGAACCAGATATCAGCGTTATTTGCGATACCAACAAACTCACAGACAGGGGCTGTTCTGGTGCTCCTGACTGGATCATTGAAATTGTTTCTCCAGGTAGTAAGCGCATGGATTATTTTTTTAAATTGTTTAAGTACCAAGCCACAGGTGTTCGAGAATATTGGATTGTGGATCCAACCAAAAATGTAATTTTTGTCTACAATTTTGATGCCAGTGATTTTGGCCTGTACACGTTTCACGATATAATCAAAGCAGGTATATATAAAGATCTGTTCATTGATTTCAGCAAATTCAATTTATAGCATAAAAACCCACGTCTTTGGAATGTTGACTTCAAAGACGTGGGCGTTACATTTCCGGTTTATCAATGAAATAATGGATTTTGTTAGTCAGGCAAAATTGTAATTACTGGCTTTGATAAAATTCCCTCTTCTTTAAGACAGTAACCATCCGTCCATGCATCATCATAGCTTCTCCATGCAGATGGACCAAGCCACTCTTCACATTTATCCGCCAAATGAACTGGACCAAATGCATTATTTCTTGATGGATAAACTGTTATATTAAGAAAATGCTGACCTTTTTGAGATACTGAAAAAAACTGCATATAAGGTGGAAGTACAATTCTTTTGGTTTGTTCCCCGTCCAGATTCGCACGTATGAGTCCACCTCTGTAGTGCGGTACCCGCAGCTTTATTTTTCCTCTTGGCAGCTGCAGTGGAACATGATAGGTAAGTGCACCTCCATAAAATGGCAGACCACTTTCCCGTATATCACCAAAACTAATTTTTTCATCTATCGGAAGAAGTTTCTTTTCGGTTCCTTTTATGTGAACTCCAAAATTCCCCAGCAGATAAAACCATTCCGTATTTGTTCCAATTCCAAAAGGCTGCTTAATTTCTAAAACGTTTTTACCTTTTTTCAATCCGCATAGCGGTATCTTTTTAATATGTTTATCTACATACCACCCTGCTGAATCACACTTTACAATTTCTCCATTCCACACAATTTTCTTTTTTTCCGGTCTTTCTGCTCCCAGAAAAATCTTATCCAGACACACTTCACTTTCAATAGTAAAACGCAGCCATATACAATGTTCTGCAATTTTCTTTTTATCGGCCCATGGCTGCATAATAGCCATGCCTCTCACCGGCATTCCCAGACGTTCTCTGCATAAATTATCCAGCCGCAAAATTTCCTCAGCTGACTGATATGGTTCCTCATTCAACGCATATTCAGCTCTATCCAGAAGAAGCACATTAGGCTCATTTAAACTATAGGGTACACATTCCGGAATTGCTACGGGTATCCCTGTTCCCTCAGATTCCTGTATGCTTACTGCTTCACCCGTTTCTTCTTCCAGCGAAATCAGCAAACTGTCATAATCATAAATACGCCGCTTAAATTCTGTCCATCCATTGCGAACTTTCGAATAAATTTTTTTCTGAGTTCCTGTTAAAGTATCCCACACTTTCACAGAACCAGTGCCTCTGATTCTGACACAAATTTCATCGTACCTTGATATATCTTTATTATACGGTCTTTTGTTATGTGCAATAAACAGCCAGCTTCTTTTTTTCTCCTTTCGAAGCTGATACAAATATTTATCAGATCTTTTTCCATCCGCATCAAATATCTGAATTTCCCGCAAGTCACTCAACGCATCCAAAATAACATTCTTCTGAAAATCCAGGACTTTACTTTTTTCAAAAAGTCCGGACAGTATCTCTGATGGTTTTCCATTTATGCACTGAGGCACAGAACCCAGAAAAATAAGTTTGCCTCCATCTTTTTGAAACCATTCCAGCCTTTCCACTGTAGTTTTCCGCAGGGTAATACAGCCTGGTATAAGAATAGCTTCATAAGCCATTTTTCCAACCTGTAAAGGAAATCCCCCCTGTCTGCATTGCTTCTCCAATGTGGACTCACATATAAAATCAAAATCAATACTTCCTGTAAGCAGCCACTCCGTTAAATTCAGGAAATTTTTGTCCAACTGTTCCCTTGCAGTTCCATCCTGACTTTCTGGCCCCCACAAAAGCCAACACGATTCAATCGGATGAATAACTCCAACTCTAACAACCGCATCCCCCTTGCTCATTGCCCACCCCGTACGCGCAAAATGATCTTCCACATACGGAAATTCCTGGTACCACGGTGACTGATAAAAAATAGAAGCAGGAAAATCTCTTTTAGCCTCACCTTCCATAGACATCCAGGATAAGTGCGGAACTCTTAAAGTAACTCCTAACGCAGCCTGCCAATCTCCATAAAATTTGTAATCACGAAAATCAAAATCCCAGCCTGTTACGCCATAAAGTTCACTCATAACGCCTTCTCTTCCATATTGTCTTGAAGAGGATTGTGCCTGTTTTACAGTTGTCAACTCCATATCTTTGCGAAGCATATCCACTCCTGGTACATCCAGATATGGATAGCAACGCATAGTTTCCCCTACCGCACTGCATTGAGATTGAAGGGTTGGTTCTTTCATCAGATGTCCTGTAAATTTCACTTTATTCTTTTCACACCATTTACGGTAAGTCTGAAAATATGCTTTTGAAAAAAGCTCTGCTACACAATCGTGATATGCATATCTTGCCTCTGAATATTGCTTATCTGGCAAATTCCAAAACAACTCTGGCAAGCGGTCCAGAATCGAAAAGCCATAGGCATTATAAAAAAACTTTTCCAAATCTTCTGTCCACGGCATCGTAATATCCGTCATGCTTTCCGGATATGCAAATGTGTTTTTCTTTGCAAATTGAGGTTCATCCGTAAAAAATCCTGGAATTGTTTCACCAAAATAAGCTCCGACTTTTTCCTTATAGGACTGATGAGTAATCTCTAAGAATCTTTCGATTGCTTCCGGCATGAGTGTATCTACATACGCCTGTCCATTATACCAAGGATTATCTCGTGCACATTCAAGATATGCAAACCAAATCTGCCCCTCAGTTTTATCTCCATCCTGTACTCTTCGATAGTTTTCCAGACAGCCCACTTTATCTAATATTACCTCATATCTCGCCAGAAGCTTTCCCTCGCAGGAACGTTTATGCGGAAATAGGAAGCCCCTCGGCGGTGCTGATGGTCCAACTTCATCATAGCTAAATGGTGTAAACAACAAATATTTCTGTCGATATTTCTGTTCCTTTGTTACGAATCCACCGGCGGCACCTGATGCCCAGCGATCCTCATCATAAAGCCACGCTTTTAATTCACACTCTTTTGCTTTTTCTACAACAGTAGATACAGCTTCCATATACTCTGTTCCCAAATATTGATCGTCCAATCCCGTACGTACATGTATATGAAAGCCTCCAAATCCCATTTTCTGAAATACCGAAACCTGCTCTTGCAAAGTATCCTTTTCTAACTTTCCATTCCACGCCCAAAACGGAACTCCACGGAATCCAGAAGATGGGCTTTGAAATTCACGTTCTAAATCAACCATACCTGATCCTCCTGATGTCCTGCTAACAATATTCCTGTTTGCTACTCTTTCCAGTGCGCCTTCTGGATTCTAATTGCCATATATGGCGTACCTGGAAGAGAAATTTTAAAATGTCCTTTTTGAATTCCAGCATCCCTGATTGTCATATTCCATGTGTCAATTACTTCCACTTTATATTCTGTATCATCATCAAAATAAAATTTTTCATAACAAGGCTGCATAAAACTATAATAATATATCTGATATCCACTCTTTGCTTCCAACATAAAGTCTTCTGGAACACCGTGCACATCATCTCTTTCGGTTCCAGCAAATCTTAAGCCAATTCCTGGAGTCTGCAGCATAATCTTATACAAAAAATCCAAACGTTTCCAACTCTCTCCGCGCAATTCTCCGCCATGTGACCACCAAAGAATTCTCTCTTCTGTCAAATATGTTTCTCCGTGTCCTGCATAGCCTCCTCGCACAAAAGCTTCCCAGAAACGTTTTACCATTTCCTGACCTGTAATATTTCCCCAGCCATTAGGCAAATTCCCCTCATATGCCATTTCATCTACAATTACAGGCTTTTTAAACCTTTCTTTCCACTCCTGCACCATTTCTGCCGTTTTATACAGATCCTGGCGCTGAATGCTGCAGTGAGTAATCCATGGACGCCTGTAATCATAAAAAGGACGACAATTATGAATTGATCTCAAATGGTTATATGGATCTTTTTCACAAATAATCTGCGCATATCTCTCCCAGTCTTCTTGAGTCTTTTCGGTTAATAAGTCATACTCATTTGCTAACGACCACCATATATTCCGGTACGCAGAAAAACGTGAAACCACATATTTCCAGTACAGATCATCCTGTTCTTTTGTCATAGAAGAAAAACCCCAGCGATCATAAGGATGCATTACAATCAAATCTGCCTCAATTCCAAGTTTCTGCAATTTTAAAATACAATTTTCAATGTGCCTGAAATGCTCTGGACAAAATCTTTTAAAATCCCAGTTGTTCCCCTCTGTTTTCCCGGTGTATCTGCGAAAGTTGTCCTCATTCAACACCTGACTGTTCATAGGTTTTCCTTCATATGGATATGATCTGGGCTCTCCCAAATTAAAGTCATAATGCTTTGGCCAAATACAAAATCTTATTTTATTAAAATGAGCATTTTTTAAATTATTTAAAGTCTTTTCAATCAGTTCATCCGTCTGAAGTTCCCAAACATAACAGGTTGTTCCGATTGAATAGTACGGGGTACCATCTTCGTAAGCAAAATGGTAGGTATTAGCTACTCGGACCGGTCCATGATTTCCCTTTTCAGGGGGAACCACAAAAAATTCCCCCTTATAGCTTTGTATAGAACCGCTGCCTTCTATAAAGAAAGAATATACGCCTTCAAAAGACGGCATAAAACGAACACGGTAAGTTCCATTTCCATCATAAAAACCATCTGTTTCTACAGCTTCTTTAGCATGCACGAAATGCCCCTTAATCCAATAATCTACAAAAGGGTTTCCATCTTCTGAACCATGACATACATATTCAAATACATCCCATTTTTTTACCTGTTTTGTATATTCCATCATTCTCCTTTTCAGGCCTTAACCGCACCTGCCATTCCTTCTACAAACTGTCTCTGGAATACAAGATAAATAATCAGTACAGGAATAATTGAAACAAGAACACCTGCACTTAAAAGTCCATAATCTGTACTGAATTCACCAATAAAGCTCATCAGTCCATTGGAAACCGTCTTCATTGTATCCTTTGTTATCAATACACTCTGAAGCAAGAACTCATTCCACGTACTCAGGAAATCCAAAATAAACATAGTTGCTACTGCTGGTTTGGCAACAGGCATGATAATTGACCAGTAAAGCCGTAACTTTCCACATCCATCAATATTTGCAGCCTCATCCATCTCCTTTGGAATCGCACGGAAAAAGCCTCTGAATACAAGCACACCCATAGGAATTCCAAAGCCAATATAAGTAAACCATAAACAAAAATAAGTATTTGTCATTCCTAATGTAGAATACATAATATTAAGCGGTATTAACGCCATCTGTCTCGGAAGCATCATACCAACCAGAATAAAAATAAATATTCCGTTGCTGTGCTTTACCCCAAGTCTGGTCAATGCAAATGCACACATAGATGAAAATAATACTTCCAGTGGAACTTCAACCAAACTTACCAATAAACCGTTTTTCATATAAATTCCAAGATTTCCCTTGGTCCATGCATCTGTAAAATTACTCCATTTTATAACTTTTGGAATGGTAAACAAGTTCAAATTTGTATAAAATTCTGTGGTACTGCGAATTGCGGAAAGAAATAGCATCACCAGCGGAACCAACCATAAAAGAGCAGCCAGGGTCAGCAAAATATAAAATGTTAGTTTTTTTCTTGTTTTTGTCTTCAAAACAGCACCTCCCCTATTCATCTTTCGTAGAAAATGCAACATATGGCACAATAACAACCATCATAATCAACACCATTACTGTAGCAATAGCACTTCCTACGCCTAAATTGGAATAAGTAAAAGTTTGATTATACATGTAAGTTGCTAAAGTCTGTGTTGAATTTGCCGGTCCTCCATCTGTCATTACATATACGATATCGTAAACTTTCATAGATGCAATAATCTGCGTTGCAAGTACAATTACAAATGTCTCTTTTAACATAGGAACAATTACTCTGAAAAACAAATTAAATTTTCCTGCACCGTCAATTTTCGCAGCTTCCAAAATATCATTTGGAAGGGTCTGCAAACCTGCAAGAAAATACAGCATAGGCTGACCTAGTCCTTGCCACAATGCTGCTATAAAAACACAGTATAAAGCCATCTTCGTATTAGAAAGATAAGCACCTTTCAGACTATCTAGGCCCACCATTCCGAGTACTTGATTAATCAGACCAAAATTTGGATTGTACATCCATTTCCAAATAATGCCTACAATAATCCAAGATAACATATATGGAAAATAAAAAATCGCTCTGTACACAATCCTGCCTCTGAAACTTCGATTGAGTACGAGCGCTAAAAGCAATGCCAACAATACGGTAAGACAGATTGTTAAAATAATCCATATGATGTTATTTCTCAAAGCAGTATAAAACACACTGTCTGACGTAAAGAGCTGTATATAATTCTTAAGTCCTACAAATTTCTTTGCTCCCAGTCCATTCCAGTCACAAAAACTTAGAAACAGCGAGTAAACTGTAGGAAAAACTACTACAATAATATAAATGAACAAAGCTGGAAAAAGAAAAAGCCCTGTTTTAAATTTTTCTTTCAACTATAGATCACTCCTTATATTTTGCGGCGCTCGTTAAAGCGCCGCAAGAAATAAATTATTTACTGATTGTTAGCTTTATAGGAATCAACAACTTTCTGAATCTCTGCACCAGCATCTTCTGGCTGAATTTTCTCCAGAAGTACGGAGTCCTGTGCAGTATAAATTGCATCCATAATTTCGTTTGGAATATTCTGATCGCTAGTAGTATAGCTTCCGTTTGCATCAATCATGTCCAAAAGTCCATCTGCAAGTTTCATAGAATCAGAAACTGCAACTCCCTGTAATGCAGTTGGCTGTTCAATGGAAGTATGTTTCTCAAGACTCTCATCACTGTAGTAGTAATTCCAGAATTTCATTGCAGCATCAAACTGTGCATCAGTCAGATTCTTGTTAAACTGTACAGTTTTGATATACGCAGAAACTCTGCCTGGATTTCCATCATGACCTGTAGGGAATGCAAAATAACCATACTGACTTTCATCATAATCATTTGCTACTACATCAGATGCCATACCAGAGTTATCAATAACCATTGCACAGGTACCGCTAAATACATACATCTTGGAGTTATTTGGATCTTCTGTAAGGAAACCGTTGTTGAAGTATCCCTTATCAGACCATTCTTTTAATTTTGCAAAAGTACTTGTTACAGCCTCAGAACTCGCCCAGTCAGCATCCAGCGCATTTAATGCATCATGCTCTTCAGCGCCTGCATAGTATTCAAGAAGAGCTTCCAGGTAACGGAAGATATGCCATCCACTGGTTCCGCCTGTTGCAAATGGTGCAACTCCATTTTCTACCAGGGTATCACATACCGTTTCCAGTTCTTCCAATGTTGTTGGAACTTCCAGACCATATTCTTCAAAAATATCAGTTCTATACCAGACAACCAGTCCTGTCAGCACCTGTGGCAATGCATAAATGCCATCTTCATATTTGCACATGTCTAGTGCGCTTCCAATAAATTTCTCATCCCAGTTGTTTTCCTGCGCATACTGTGCAAGATCATAGCAAAGCCCCTCTCTTGCGTAATATTCTGCATAATTATATCCGCACCAGTTATACCACATATCTGGAAGTGTATCAGAGGATGCTGCAATCTTTGTATTGGTCTTAATATCGTCTGTTGAATAATATGTAGGCTCAATAGTAATATTAGGATTTTCAGCCATAAAATCTTCTATAATCTGTGATTCTGCATCCTTACGCCATGTCGGTGTCCAGAAGGTCAGTGTAACTTCCTCATCAGAAGCAGTTTCTGCCAAAACACTCATTCCGCCACCAGCAACCATTGCTACAGCTGTACCCAAACTAAGCACTGTATTTAAAATCTGTTTTTTCTTCATTTCCTTCTCCTTTCAGCTTGCAAATTTTCTGTAAAAACTCCGCTCCATTTTTTTGTATCAGTATTTTTAGGTTTTTAGATAGAAATTACATTTTTTTACTTACCGCGGTAGAGAAATCATAACATATGCGCATAGTCAAATCAATATTTCTTACAATTACGCACATTTGTGCTAAATTTTTTTTGAACATTTGTGCATTCTCTTGTTAAAACTTTGTAATCCTGGTTTCTTATGTTACCATTATCATATAAAATTTCATTCTATAGGAGGATTCACATGAAAAAAGCCAGTATCTATCTTGATCGCGCTTTTACAGTAGGTACAGTTGATCCCCGTCTGTTTGGTTCTTTTTTGGAGCACCTTGGCCGTGCCATATATGGAGGTATTTATGAACCAACACATCCACTTGCTGATGAGGATGGATTTCGACAGGATGTCCTTGACCTTGTAAAGAAATTGCAAATTCCTATTGTCCGTTACCCAGGTGGTAATTTTGTTTCCGGTTTTCAGTGGGAGGATTCTATTGGCCCCAAAGCTTCCAGAAAAAAAAGATTAAGTTTAGCCTGGAAAACCACGGAAACTAATGAATTTGGTTTTCATGAATTTATGAAATGGTGTAAAAAAACCAATATTTCTCCCATGTATTCCGTCAATTTAGGTACCAGAGGCGCAGATGCAGCCAGGAACATTGTAGAATACGCAAATCATCCAGGTGGAAGTTACTGGTCCGACCTACGTATTCAAAACGGAAGTCCAGATCCTTTCAATATTAAATTATGGTGTCTGGGAAATGAAATGGATGCTCCTTGGCAAACAGGCCAGAAAAGCGCTGTAGACTACGGAAAAACAGCACGCGAAGCTGCAAAATTAATGAAACTCGTAGATCCATCTATTGAATTAGTAGCATGCGGATCTACTGGTCCTTTGATACAAACCTTTGGTGACTGGGAACTTACCATGTTAAACGAATGTTACGATTACGTAGATTATGTTTCCCTTCATCGTTACTACGAAAATCCAGATGATGATACAGCTAACTTTCTTGCCAATACCTTGGATATGGACGATTTTATTCACACCGTTTCCTGTCTTTGCGATTCTATAAAAGGAAAAAAACATTCTAAAAAAACATTGAATCTGTCCTTTGATGAATGGAATGTATGGTATCACTCCAAGCCTCTGGATCCTCTGATTCAAGCGGCACATTGCTGGGAAACAGCACCACCTCTTCTTCAAGACGTATATACATTCACAGATGCGCTAATGATTGGTGGTATGCTGATCACCTTACTTTCCCATGCAGATCGCATAAAAATTGGCTGTCTTGCCCAGCTTGTAAATGTTATTGCACCAATCATGACTGCTGACAATGGTCCAGCCTGGGTGCAGACTATTTTCTATCCCTTCGCACACGTATCTTTGTTTGGTCGGGGTACTGTGTTGCAAACATTGGTTGATAGTCCGCGATATGACAGCAAGGATTTCTGTGATGTTCCCTTTATAAGTGCCATAGCAGTTTCAAATGAAAATGGAGATCTCACTATTTTCTGTCTTAACAGAGAAGAACAGGACAATTTTCTTCTCTCCATTAACCTACGAGACTTTCCTGGTTACGACTTAGCTGAATATCTGCAGCTGTCTCACCCAGATAGGAATGCAGTAAATTCACAGGCGTTCCCAGATCTTGTAAAACCAGTATCCGGAAAAACCGGCACCTTTGAAAACGGCTATTACCAATTGGAAATTCCACCACTTAGCTGGAACGTTCTTCGTTTTAAATCAATCAATTCTAAAGACAATTAAACAACAGAAAGGAAAAAATTATGCCAAAACATTACCAGCCTAATCTTGAATCAATCTCTACACACACCATTCCGCAATGGTATCATGATAGCAAATTCGGTATTTTCATTCATTGGGGAATTTACTCTGTTCCTGCTTTTGCACAACCTACCGGGCGGCTCGGAACCATTCCTTTTGATGAGCGTTGGTTTGCCTACAATCCTTATGCAGAATGGTATTGCAATAGTGTACGTTGTGGATTTGGCCCATCTTATGAGCATCATTTAAAAACATATGGAAAAGAATTTGATTATGAAAATTTTGCCGATTTATTCAAGGCCGAAAACTACGATCCTGATGAGTGGGCAAAATTATTTGCTGCTTCCGGCGCAAAGTACGTAATTCCTACAACTAAGCATCACGATGGATTTTGCCTATGGAATTCTGCATACACCGACTACAATTCTGCTGTACGAGGTCCTGGACACGATTTGATGGCACCACTATGTGAATCTGTTAGAAAAGAGGGACTCCGTTTCGGCGTTTATTACTCAGGAATGCTAAACTGGCACATAACACACAATGCAATGCTAAGCGATTATGAGGTTCACCATCCAGACAACTGCACTTACGAATATGCAGATTTTGCTTATAAACAGATATTTGAATTAATTGATAATTTCCATCCTGATATATTGTGGAATGATCTTGATTGGCCACTTAAAGGACTTGACGATCTCCCTTACGTTTTTGCTCATTATTATAATACAGTACCTGACGGTGTTACAAACGATCGTTGGCACGGTGTATGGCATGATTATAAAACAAAAGAATATGACCGTGGCAAAAAACTTCTTGAAGAAAAATGGGAATGCTGCCAAGGCATGGGACTCTCCTTTGGATACAATCAGGTCGAAGATCTGTCTGGTATGATGTCTTCCAACGAATTGATTCATCTACTTATAGATACAGTTGCATTTAACGGCAATCTTCTTCTAAATGTAGGTCCAAAAGGCGACGGAACCATTCCAGAATCTCAGAAACAAAGGCTTTTAGACATTGGAAGATGGCTGGGCATATATGGCAATGCAATTTACAATACCACACCTTATTCCAAACAAAAAGAAGAACTTTCAACGGGAGAATTCGTTTATTATACGCAAAATACTTCATCCGTTTTTCTTATTATTGATGCTCCAAAACCAGGAGACAGCGAACTGCGTATACCAGCCCTGCCATGTAAGATAGCTTCAATGAAAAACCCAGGTAATATTATTGCTGGCTTTACCGAGAAAGCCAACCACTGGTTGATATCTTTACATCAGATTCCAGAAGACAGTACACCTATCGTATTTAGTTTTTCTAAATAACAGTTAAATTAAACCGTCAAAAGGGAGTTCCGCATTAAAGTGAACTCCCTTTTATATTTGAGATAGAAACAATTATTCCATCTTACCAATATATCTTAATATTTTTTCCACACACTTTTCATCAATAATCAAAGTGTTTATAAACCTTCCACGCAATGCTCCTATTACAGCTTCTGCTTTATTTTCTCCATAAGCTACGCAGATTGTTTCCGGGCACTTTCTCAAATCATCTACGCCAATTCCAATCATACGTCCTGCCAATGAAGTAGCTGGCTCATTTCCATGAATATCAAAGAAATGACCTCCTATATGACCAATCACACCTTTTCGTTCCAGTGCATCCATTGTTTTAGCACTTAGGTAATTGCTCCATGATTTATAAACAATTGAACCCACACTTGTCAAAATTACATCTGCATTCATGGCTAAATCCAATGCATTGCGAATTCCATCATCCTGAAGAAGGCTGTCTTTAACTTCATGGCTGTTTACAAAAATAGGCGCATAAATATAGCGATATCCTCCCCCGTACGCCAAAGCTAGATCTTTTGCCAAATCCATTGCATCCTTCTTAGGACTACTTATATTAGCAGCTCCCATAATGGGAACTACTGTGATTGGAAGATTTTTATGATTATTTGCAGCTACATATTTAACAATTTTATACAGTGTGTTTCCCCATGATATTCCCACTACCATGTTGCGTTTTACCACAGAATCCAAATAATACGCTGCTGCTTCTGGAATCACCTTTCCTACAATTGCCTCATCTCCGTTTTTCAGATGAATGACTCTGATATTTTTCAGGTCAAATTCTTCTTTTAAAAGCCTTTCATATTCCAGATTTCGTTCCCATGGTTCTTTTATATTAATCTCTACAATTCCCATTTCTCTTGCTTCCTTCAGCATTCTGGAAATCTTCGATCTCGATGTATAAAACCTTTCTGCAATCTGATTCTGTGTCAAATCTGAATTATAATATAAATTGGCAACCGTTGCCAGAATATTCCATTTATCCTGGACACTCATTCCTTCATAATTCTTTATATCTTCCACCACATTTTCACTCCTCTTTGCTGTATTATGTATTCCGTCTTATGAAAATCTGCGTTTTATATAGACGTCAGGATTAAATTTTCTCCTGGCACATTATATATAATTTAGCAAATTCCCTGCATATTGTAAACAGAAAAAGGATATGTGTTTTATAAGCAAGAACGGAACGGAATATTTTGCGGTGCTTCAAAGCAATCTTCAAATCCTCTGCGGTGATGGTAATATATTTTATCCTTATCCTGTGGATACACATATTTTCCGCCGACCTGCCAGAAGAACGGATGGAACTTATATTCATTTCTGTCTTTCTTAAAATCGTAAAGAACTTTTATTTCATCGCAGTCAGCCTGGAAGTTTGTCCATACATCCCAGTGGATCGGTACAACAACCTTGCATCTCAGATTCTCTGCCATTCGCAGAATGTCAATGGATGTCATTTTGTCCTGCATACCGATCGGGTTCTCACCAAAAGAACCAAATGCAACATCAATATCATAATCCTTTCCGTGTTTTGCAAAATAAATGGAAAAATGGGAATCTCCGGAATGATAAATGTTTCCACCTGGTGTCTTTACCAGATAGTTTACTGCTTTATCATCCATATCAGTTGGGCAAACACCTGTCAGTTCTTCTCTGTCTGGTCCTGTAGAATCTGTTGTTACAATACAGGTTCTGTCAAAGGAATCAAGTGCAACAATCTCAATGTCCTTAATCTTAATAGTATCCCCTGGCTTTACGGTAATGCAGCGATCTGCCGGAACTCCCCATTTCTGCCACAGCTCAACTGATTTTTTCGGTCCGATGAATGGTACCGGAATTTCTTTTCCATTTTCATCTGTTGTAGTCATTCCGCTGTTGATTACATGTGCAGCCCACTCTGGAGACATGTGATCCTGATGATAATGTGTTGCAAGTACTGCATCTACTTTCTTAAACGCAAACGGATCAATTACAAACGGTACATTGCGAAGGTTTGGCTGCATAGCTCTTCCGCCGCACATATTTGCCATCTGGTGTCCTACCTTCATTTTTCCATCGCCATGTGTACGTTTTCCGTTTCCACACCATAAATCAATTGTAATATTGGTATCTTCAGGAGTCTTAAACCATATTCCAGTACATCCCAGCCACCACATTGCAACATTCCCGGGAGCAACTACTTCGTTTTCAATATCCTCCACCAACCAAGTTCCCCATTCTGGGAAAGTACTTTCAATCCAGCTCTGTCTTGTTATTTCACTAATCTTGCTCATTTATTTTTCCTCTTTCTGCTTTATTTTATAAATCACCATTTTCAAAGATATACATAGCAATTTCATTTGTCTCTCTATTTGCAGCTATCAATACATCGTTTTCTCCATTGTGATATCCATACGCATTAGCCGGGCCGCGGTCATCGTCCAGTGTTTTAAATGCATAAGACTGCATATTTTCATCCCAAGTAAACGCAAGAAGGCGTCTTGCGCCTTTTCGGTACCCTACAATAATTGTTCGTTTCCCACCTAATTCTCCGCTCCAAATTGCATGTAGGAATTCCGCTTTTTCAGGATACTCGTACACTTTTTTCCATTCGTTATCTATATTCTTATATATGGAAATCTCATCTCCATGGAATGGAGATAACGTAAGCAGTTCCATCTTGCCATCTCCATCTAAATCAATCATAGTGCCATCACTTGCTGGCACATCTAACAACTGGTCAATTCTCCATGGATTCCCCTCTTGCTCAGGCGGCCAAAAACGAAAAACGCCATTATCACTGCATACAAGTCCTGATACCTTTCCATTTTCTATAACCCGATAGTAGCCGTGATTTTTAAGCATATTTTCTTTTAATACAGTCAAAGATAACTGGTTTTCCTCATTAAAACCAGTTAAGTCCTTCGGTAACTTTGCGCCGTATACTTTTCCTGGAGTTGACCAATCATCTTTATATTCATGTCCAGACTTTAAAGCACATGCAATTAGATAATTTTCTTCACCAACAGTTAAAATGTCAAATCTATGTACAAAAGGTAATTCCACCAATGTATTGATCTTCCATCTTCCATTTTGATCTGGAGTCGCAACAATGATTTTCGCTTCTCTCGAATCGTTTGGAGAATAAAATTTGTGAGTTGCTAAAAACTGTCCATCCGTTCCCGGAACCTGAACCATAGTCATTACACCGCCAGGACCTTCCCACACCGTGGCTTTTTCGTTTCCATCCTGATCAAACAAAATACATCTATTCTTTTTTTCAGCCGCCACAAGAATATGAAATTTGTTCTGATAAATCAGAGGTGCAATTGAATAACATTTTTCCAATTCCGCAAGCACACGTTTCTTTATCATCTTTTCAAACCTCCATTCCTGCTTCTTTCATTTTTCCAGTTACAAACTGGTACGCCTCTGCAATTTTCTGCGATGCTTCATCAACACTTTGGTATGCACTGTTATCTGCCCACATTTCAATAAGAAACATACCATGATAATCAAGTTCTTTCAATTTTCTAAAGATTTCTGTAAAATGAACTGCTCCTGTTCCAAAAGGAACTTCTTTAAATTTGCCCGGCTTAGTTTCTTTTACATGAATTGCTACTATTTCCGAAATTCCCAGTTCAAATTCCCCTGTTACATCATTACTAAAATTACTTAAATTTCCCATATCTGGATAGATTTTAAAATACGGCGAGGGAATTTCATACAGATAGTGCAGGGCACGGACAATTGTACCAACAAACTTCGTATCCATAATTTCAAGAGCAAGTATAACCCCAGCTCTTGCTGCCATGGCAACAGCTCCCCGAAGACCTTCCTCAAACAACTGCTTTGTTTCATCATCTGATTCTTCATAATATACATCGTATGCGGCAAGTTGAATACAGCGTACTCCAAGTTTTACAGATAGATTAATTGCTTTTTCCATTATTTCCATTGCCTTTTTTCGAGTATTCTCATTTTTGCTTCCAAATGGAAATCTTCTGTGTCCGCTCAAGCACATTGTTGGAAATGAAATTCCTTCATACCTCATAATTGATCTCAAATTTTCAATTTCTTCATCCGTCCAGTCCAGCCTTGCCAACCGCTCATCTGATTCATCTATTGATATTTCCATATAATCAAACCCAGCTTTTTTCGCCGCCTTGAACTTTTCTTCCCAGGTAAACGAATTTGGCAGTGCTTTCTCATAAATTCCAATAGGATTTTTGTGAATGCTGTACATTTTCCCCTCCTAAATTTATTTCAACGTTTTTCTGTTGATTCATCTTAGCATTGGAATTTCCAGTTTTCAACGTTCTCCCAGATTATGCACATATGTGCAACCTGCTTTTTCACTCTTTTATTTTTGTGTAAAAACCGTTCATCCTTTCACGCGCCTGTTCATAAAATAAAACCGATTCCATCTCTGGATAATATATTTTTTCCTCATTTTGGCTCATAATCTTTGCAAAAGCAGTTTCTATTTCTGTATACATTCCCAAAATTGTTGCCGCAATCATCAATGCGCCTCTAGCTGTTGCATCTGTTTTCCCTCGCCTGATAATCCTTTTTCCGTATACGCTGCACTGTATTTTATTAAAAATATCGCTATTCGTAAGCCCTCCATTTACATAAATTTCTGAAATATCCAAATATTTTTCCATATTTTCAATACCATTTTTTATCTCGAAGCAAATCCCCTCCAAAAGACTCCGCATCATATCCGCTTTTGATGTTCCAAGTGATATATTTGCAAATACTCCTCTCGCACGATCATTCCAATCAGGTGTACTTCTTCCTTGAAAATATGGCACGCACATGCATGCATTTGCGCCCACAGGTGTTTCTTCCAGAATTTTATTAATTTCATTCAGTGATATGTTTTCATAAAATTCTTTTCGAAACCAGTCAAAAGCAGAACAACAGGTCAAAATATTTGCTTCCAGCATATATTGATTCTTTACAGACGACATTCCGATAATAACATCCTGTTTTATATTCTTTGGTATATGATCTACCGCTGTTATTAAAAAGCCTCCAGTCCCTGCCGTAACTGACATTGTTCCTTCTTTTATAATTCCCTGACCAATTGCTCCACATTGTTGATCTCCTCCAGCAGTAACTACAGGAATCCCGGCTGGACATCCCGTGCGCTCCTGAATCTGCTTTGTTAAATATCCGCAAATGCTTCCTGGTTCTATTAGATCTAAAAGATGCTCACGTTTTACCTGAAACAAATCTAAAAGTTCATCATCCCATTGACAACTATATACATTCATCAACAACGAACGGCTTCCATAAGTGTAATCGGTACATAACTTTCCAGTTAGAAGATAAATTAGATAATCTGGTATAACCATAAATTTATATATTTTTTCATACAAGTCTGGACAATTATTTCGTACCCATGTCATCTTGCTGGCAGAAAAGACAGGATTAACCCTTGAACCACATAAAGAAAAAACTTTATCATTCTGGTCAGAAAGCACTTCGCATATATCTGTAGTTCTTTTGTCCTGCCACATAATTGCATTGCATAAAGGATGAATTTCACTGTCAACAGGAATTACAGAGGAACGCTGTGAAGTAATTGTAACTCCATCAATAGTCCATCTCTTCTCAACTGCCACAGTGGAAATATTTGTCATAATCTCGTACAATGCATTTTCCCAATCTGAAGGAGATTGTTCTACCCATCCATTTTTCATATACGTGGCTTTATAAGTTTTTTGATGTTCCACCAATTCATTTCCATCGTGAGAAAACAGAATTCCACGCATACTAGAAGTCCCAACATCTATAACCAGAATATTCATACTTTTCTCCTTTTTTATAATTACAATAGCATATCAGTATGAGTATTCCTATATTTTCGGATTTTTTGCACATTTGTTCTTTTTTAGCAAATACATTTTTACATTATATGCATTTTGAAAATTGGTACAAAAAAGGCAGCTAAGACTTCAAGAGCCGTAGCTGCCTTCATATATTTACTTTCTCAAAATCTCAAAATAATCAAAATCTGCCCATTTTCTTCCGCCTGTCATGTCGTGGCAGTACATGCCGAAGTGGGCGCCGGTGAAGCCCTCACTTTGTTCGTCGGTGAGGATGTTGGTGGGGACTTCGGCCAATTCAAGGAAATTCTGTCCGTCCAGGGAATAGTAGAATTTCGCGTGCAGGCCATCCTCGGTGGTGACGGTGCGCAGGAACAGGGGGCCGTTTTCGGGGATGGCAATCGGAGTGATTACATCATCCACTGCGAAGTGGCTGCTTCGGATTAAACGAAGCTTCGCTGGAATCTTCAGGTCAAGTGACGGACAACCATATTCCTCGTCTCTGGTTTTTACCAGAAGATAGAAGTTTCCCGTATCATACATGTAAGCCAAGCCAGCCATCTGTTCTCTGCATGTTGGCACAAAATCAATGCTGGTTTCTACTTGAACATGACGTGCCTGCTGGCGCCTGGCAATCATGCTGACGTTGCAGCAAGAATTCAGGGATTCCTGGCCATAGAGGCGCAGATAGCCCGGACGCTCGGTCAAACTTGCGTAGCTGTCATAAGACTGGCGCAGAGATGTGTAGCGCACATCCAAAACTCTCCCAAAGTCATCTCTCCCATAATCCTTCCCCTCTTCCTCCGGGAAAATATATTCTGCAATTCCCTCCGGTTCTTCCGTCTCCCATTGGCCAAACCTTCCGCCGCAGGCCAGGCGCAGCCAGCCATCTTCGTTCCACACCATTTTCTGAATTGCGGTCTCGCGGCCAAGGACGCACTGGCGGGTTCCTTTGGGTGGTCTTGCGCATAGATGCACCATGTACCACTCCCCATTCTGAGTGCATACAAGATCTGCGTGTCCGCACTTCTGCAGCTCCTCCGGATTTTCCACATCAGAAGTCAGAACCGGATTGCCTGGATCTTCCTCGTATGGTCCCCAGATGGAACGGGATCTTGCCATGGTCGCCATATGCTCGTAACTGGTTCCCCCTTCTGCCATCAGCAGATAATAATATTCTCCAATATGGTAAATGTGGGGACCTTCTGTATAGCCTCGTCCGGTTCCCGGGAAGACATTTTTCGCCTCTCCTACCAGGCATTCCTTCTCAGGGTCATACTCCTGTACCAGAATTCCCTTGAAATTATTGATCATATTCACAATATACATTTTTCCATCTGTATCATGAAATACAGATGGGTCAAATCCTGAGCTGTTCAGATAAACCGGTTCCGACCAGCCGCGTATATCCTTTGATTTCACCAGATAATTGTGGGTGTTAAAAAGTCCTCCAGTACGAGTCTTCACATCTGTATAAATCAGCCAGAAATACTCCCCGTCCCAAGAAATATCCGGAGCCCACACGCCGCAGGAATCTGGCTCTCCTACCATGTTCAGCTGGCTCATCCTGGTCAGTGGTGACGGCAGCTGCTCGTAATGCTTCAAATCCTTTGAGTGGTAAATTTTCACACCCGGCCACCACTCAAAGCTTGAGTTGGCAATATAATAATCCTCCCCCACACGGATAATACTGGGGTCCGGGCAAAATCCCGGAAGAATTGGATTTTGAATCATCTCTTCTTACCTCCACTTTATAAAAAAAGATTGTAAAATCGCAACCTTGCTACAATCTTACAATCTTTTTCAATATACATTTTATGATACCAGTGGCAAAAAACCTTTTGACCCCAACATCATCATTTTATTTCTCATACAACGACTGCAGACACATCGGTTTCTTTCCTTCCAGCTCATCTGCCATATTCAGTGCCAGTATATTCCAGTTGATAAAACCTCCATTCATAACCGGTTCCCCGTTAAATGGATTGTAATACTCATGAAGACTGCCTGTTTTTTCCAGATCATCTCCAAGAAGGCGCATGGTGCGCTTGTACATAATTTCCGCCTCCATGCGGTATCCGTAGTTCAGAAGTCCTCGAAATACCACATAGTTTGCAACCAGCCAGATCGGGCCAAGCCAGTTGGACGGATTATTGGTAACAGACAGGTCAAACATTTTCTCATCCTTTGAAAGCGTGGTCAGGCCAAAGTCTGAACCAAAGGTATCGGGATCAAAAATATGCTTCACCATATCTGCTGCCTGCTCTTTAGCAGCAATTCCTGCATACATGGGGATAAAGCCAGACCATACACGAATCTTGATAGGCAGTGTTTTCCAGAAAACTCCAAGTCCCTGATGGAACCAATCGTATTTTCTGGTCTTAATATCCACATCGACGGAATAGAAAAAGCGGTCACGCTTATCCCAGCATTCCTGCTGGATAGCTGTAATCAAAGCTTCGCGTTTCCCAAGAAGCTTCTCTGCCTCTTCCTCTTTTCCAAACTGGCGGTACAGCTTTGCGCCAGCCTCAAACTCTACGCACATAAAGCTGTTCAGATAAATATTTGCAGTGGAAAATGGCGGGCGTCCAAAAGTCGCCGGGTCATTGTCCATACCGATCATAATATCATCCTGCCATACATACAGCCCACTGTTTTCGTGAAAATAATAGTGATCATAACAGTCGAAATATTTCGCTACACCAGGCAGAAATTCCTCAGTCCAGCTGTAATCTCCTGTGTAATCACTGATCAGGCACATCTGGCTGCAAAGGAAGGGCTTATGCATATTCATAATTTTTCCTTCTTTGTGCCGCATATTCAGATACGGCTCCGGCCAGTCTGCAACCTCGATCATCATAGGAATGTATCCGTCTTCAAGCTGATGATCAAAAAAGTTGCGGATATTTCCCTGTGCATGCTCTATAATTCTTGGCTTCACAGACGGATCCT
>OGCN01000750.1_pt1 | contig 50171 bp, 68 predicted proteins | sample 1570181 | NCBI WGS metagenome assembly OGCN01 (sample SAMEA4370584, study PRJEB24528) | human gut metagenome | reverse complement strand
ATGATAATATACGGCAGAGAGGAACGGTATCTGGTATCTTAGCAGATATCAAAAAGATCTGCAGGTCTATCGAACATACAGCGCACTATGCCTGGAATATGCAGAGACCAACACAAAGAATTACGCCGGATAATACAACGAAACAGCCGCTTCTTATGGGAATTTTGGAAGTGGGATATAAATTTAGTTAGGAGATGACAATAGTGAAGAACGGAAAGTTATTTGGACTGCAGTTATTTGCAGAAGCAGTAGCAGGAAAAAAGATCGTATATCTGTACCGTATCCTGAGTACAGAGAAAGATCATGATGCAACAGCACTTGCATTTACGACAGAAAATGAACGTACAAAGTCGAAGGACGCTGATTCGACAGTGACAAAAGACGGCACAGTACGTACACCGGGGGCAGCAGAAGGAGAAATCACAGCATCAAGCCTTTTAAAAAAAGGAGATAAGTTCATCGATGAGCTGGAAGCAGCACTCGATGATGACGAAAAGATGGAGATCTGGGAAGTAAACTTAGCAGAGCCGCAGGCAAGCTCGACTGATAAATTTAAGGCAAAATACTTCCAGGGATATCTTACGGAAATCGATAAGACATCCAATGCAGAGGATAATGTTGAGTTATCATTGACATTTGGACTGGAAGGAAAAGGCGTAGATGGCTATGCAACGGTTACTGCAGAACAGCAGGAAGTAGCAGCATATGTATTTGCAGACACTCAGAAGACAGGAGCTTAAGAGGGCGAGAAGAATCGTCCTCTTTTTGATGTGCGACATCGCACAGAAGGGAGATAAAACAATATGATGGAACTTACTATTGATGGAACAGTATATCAGTTTAAATTCGGGATGGGATTCTTAAGAGAAGCAAATAAGCTTACCGTAGTTCCGGTTCAGGGAATGCAGGGAACCACAAAAGAAATAGGAGCAAGGTATCTGATCGCTAGTGTTGTGGTTGATCAGGAACCGAATGCACTGGTAGATCTGTTAGATTTGGCGAATAAGGGAGAGAATCCAAGAGTAACAAAGGCAATGTTAGATTCTTACATTGATTCGGAAGAGGTAGACATCGATGAACTCATGGAGAAAACAAAAGATTTTTTATCGAAAGCAAATGCTACCAAGAAAGCAGTGAAAGAGATCTTGAAAGAGTACGAAGAACAGATGGCGAAGAAACAGCAGGCTCAGGAGCAGTAGAAGAGGAAGACCTATATACAACCGTAGCAAGGAATTGCTTCCGGTGTTTTGGCTTCACGTCATTTAAACAGGTGGATCAGCTGACATTGGCGGAATATGAACTTATGATGGAGGCTTTGGAGCTTCGGATGCTTGACGAGAGTTTACATGAACATCGTCAGGCATTTTTGAATTTTGCGGTAAAGGCAGAAAAGAAAGCCGGTAAAGGCAAGACCAAACCAGTTTACAAGAGATTCCGGCAGTTCTTTGATTTTGATAAAGAATTGAAAAAAATGAAGAATCGAAGGAAACCATCCAGATTTGCTGGAATAACCAAACTGCTGGATAGAGAGGAGTGAGAACATGGCAGAATCATATAGTGTAAAAGCAATATTATCAGCGCAGGACAAAAACTTTTCATCCATTATGAAATCATGCCAGGGATATGCGAATAATCTGAAAACTACTCTCACCGGCGGTCTTGGATTCGGTGCAATGGCTGCAATCGGCGGAAAGGCGATGTCGCTGGTGACAAATTCAGTCGGTGATTTGTCGAAAGAGACGATAGAAACATCGGATTCCATGTATAAGTTGCAGGCAGCTATGAGATTTTCCGGGTATTCCGAAGCGGAAATACAGAGAATAGCCGGCGCCACAGGTACATTAAAAACATATGCAGATAAAACAGTATTCTCCCTGCAGGATGTTATGAGTACATTCGGCTCACTTTCGGCAAATGGAATAAAAGACGCAGACAAGTTGACGGAAGCAGTCGGTAATGCAGTTGCTGTATTTGGCGGAGGTGCAAGGGAATATTCCTCGGTAGCACTTGCATTTTCACAGGCAATGTCGGCAGGAGCTTTGCATGCGCAGGATTGGAACCAGATCATTAATGCCAGTCCGCAGCTTGCTGGAGGCTTGCGGAAAGAGTTGATTAAGCTGAATCCAACATTAGGGAACGACTTCAAAGGAGCAATGGAAAAGGGTGCAATTACCGCAGACATGCTCGGACAGGCTATCAATAACATTGGTATGACTGACATGGCGAAAGAAGCAGCTACATCCGTAACCACATTTGAAGGCGCTATGGGCAACTTGGAGGCATCTGCAGTAAGCGGAATGATGAAGCTTTATGATACGTTCGCAAAGCCTAAAGTGATTGATGCAATCAATGGGATGACCGGTAAGGTGGAGGCAGGATTTGATAAATTGTCCGTTGGAATTCCAAAAGCAATTGAACTTATATCTCCATACTGGAACGTGCTGAAAACGGATGCAAAAGAGGTAGGGACAGCCTTTGGAGAGGCAGCTGGTGCGATTATTGACGAAGTACAGGAACTTACCGGAGCATTTGGAAAAAAGGAAAGTGTGGATAATTTCTCTGAAAGCATGGAAACAGCAACAGGTGCATTGACTACATTTGCGGATTTTCTAAAAGATCATGATAAAGAAGTGGCAAAAGCAATTACGCTGTTACCGAAATTATATGTTGCTTTTAAAGGCTTTAAAATAGTCAGTGCAATCGCCCCTGGTGTCAAAACTTTTGCGGGCGCAATTGTAAGTATGACAGGAAAAGGAATAGCAACACTGGCAGGTAAATTATTCGGTGTGGCAGCGGGTGAAAAAGCGGTAGGCACTGCAAGCAAAGAATCGTCAGGGACTATCGTAGAATCAGCAAAAGCATTTGTAGCAATTGGCGCAGGAGTAGCATTGATTGCGGCCGGATTTTCCATTTTGGCATATTCGGCCGTGCAAATCGCACAAGCCGGACCACTGGCAGCAGGGGTGCTGATCGGCATGACGGTTGCAGTGGCAGGCTTAATGGTTGTTGCCAAAAATGTGGCGCCGGCTATGACGGCCGGAGCAACCGGATTCATTGCCTTTGGTGCAGCTGTCCTGATTGCGGCAGCGGGGATTGCTGTATTATCACTGGCGGCTGTTAATCTGGCGAATGCGGGACCGCTTGCTATAGGATGTATGGTTGGCATGGTTGCGGCAATTGCCGGACTTGCCCTTGGCGCAGCAGCACTTGGACCGGCATTGACAGCCGGAGCAGTAGGTCTCGTTGCCTTTGGTGTAGCTATATTACTGGTTTCAACCGGAGCACTGCTGGCAAGTGTTGGGCTTGCCATAGTAGCAGGTATGCTTCCGACCATTGTGCAATATGGAATTCAGGGAGCGGCTTGCATCGCAACCCTCGGAGCAGGCATGATCGTATTTGGCGCTGGGGCTGCAGTAGCCGGAGCGGGATGCATTGTCCTTGGTGCCGGACTTGTAGTGGTAGGTGCCGGACTTACGGTGGTAGGTGCAGCTGTCCTGATTGCGGCAGCGGGTGTGTTGCTTCTGGCAGCAGGCACACTGGCCCTTGGTGCCGGTCTTACAGTAGCTGGGGCAGGACTTCTGCTGATGGGAGCTGCATTCCCTGCTGTATCATCCGGAGCTTTAGCAACGGTAGGAGCACTGACAGCCTTAACAGCATTATCATTAGGTCTTGCGGCCGGAATGGGAGCATCGGTTGTTGTAGTGGTTGCGTTTGGAGCAGCTATGGCAGGTGGCGCAGTTGGCACCCTTGCAATGGTGGTAGCATTAAAGTCTGTCAATTCAAGCATGAAATCCATAGCCGGTAATGCCAAAAGCGCCCAAAGCTCGCTCACGAGTATGCGAGCCAGTGTGAATGTGGTAAATTCCGGACTGGATGCGTTGGGAAGTAGAGCAAAGTCGGCAGTTAATACATTGGTAAGACAATTTTCAAACGCAGAAGGAAAAGCAAGGAGTTCCGGGAACGCTGTTGGAAATAACTTCAATAACGGAGTCTGCAATGGAATGAACAGAGCGGTATCCACAGCAAGATCTATGTCTACATCCACAGTGTCAGCAATGCGATCAGCCGGATCCGGTTCGTACAGTTGCGGTGTTTATATAGGAGCTGGCCTTGCAAATGGTATGGCAAGTCAGATTGGACGTGTAAGATCTGTCGCAGCGCAGTTGGCGGCTGCAGCAGAGGCGGCAATCCGGGCGAAGGCGCAGATTCATAGTCCGTCAAAAGTAACAGATAAGCTTGGCGGCTATTTCGGTGAAGGATGGGTAAATGGAATTTCTGATAGGGTCACAGATGCGAAAAAGGCAGCATGGAAACTGGTAGACATTCCGGATTTAGTTCCTGTTCCGGAAATTGGAGCTGGATTAAGAATCGGCATCGAAGATCTGAATGATGATTATGACTATACCAGAAACGAAACCTATACCATTTACGTCCCTGTTGAAGTAGACGGCAGGCAGGTGGCGAAGGCAACAGCGAAATACACCAAAGAAGAAATTGAACAGCAGCAGAAAAGAGATCTAAGGAAGAAAGGCATGAGATAAGGAGGGCGGATATGTATAAATTTGTGGACACTACAGAGAGACAGGAAGAGCAGATACTGCCTTCCGAAGCTCTCAACTTTAACGGAGTCTATTTTGAAAATGTAATTCCCGGATATCGGACACTGTATGTGTCCGGCCGGGAAATGATCGAAACAGAAATAACAGATCTATCTACAGAGATCATGGACGGATCCAGATATCGGAGAAAACGATATAAGCCAAGGACCATCACTGTCGGGTACCAACTGATTGCCAAGAGCAACGCAGAATTCCGGAATTCTTACAACAAATTGAATTCACTGCTGGATGTGGCAGAAGCGAAGCTGATCTTCCTGGATGAACCGGATAAGTATTATGTCGGAACAAAGGTAAGCGCCGGCGATGTGCCGCATGGCAGGAATGCGATCACTGCAGAAATTGAGTTTTATTGCGCAGATCCGTTTAAATATTCCGTGGAAGAGTACGAGGTTATACCAACTGCAGACGACGGAACAACATTTGTTGTTGATTATAAAGGGACTTATAAAGCACATCCAACATTCGAAGCGGTAATGGAAAATGGAGAGAACGGATTTATCGGATTCGTTGATCAGGATAAACATATTTTGCAGTTTGGAAATATTGAGGAAACAGACGGAGAGAACTACAAAGCGAATGAAACTCTTGCAACGCTACAGGACTTTTTCAATGCACCAGATGATACATCCGGAACAGATTATATGCATCCGCTCTATGGAGCGAAAGGAAAACTTGGAACGACAACTTGGTTTAATAACAAATTCCTATGCTTAAAAGAAGCAGGGACGCAGGTTGGCGGTGCGAATGGAGGTCTCAGGACAGTTATCTTACCGGCAGATTCCAATGGAGATAAAAGTGGATGTAAAAATTTCTACGCATATTTCCATATCTTGTTTTATGCAGGATTGATGGGGCAGACCGGAGAAATGTGTATCAATTTTCTCACGGAGGATAATAAGCTGATTTGCGGCGTGAACTGGTATAAGACAGATATGTCAGGAAATACAGGACGCTATGAGCTGGTATGCTATAACCCGAACAAAAAAGATACGGATCACCAAGCAGGAAAAGTGCTGAGAGAGTATGGCTACACGACCAGCCATTTACACACGCAAAACCCCTGGTATTGGGATTGGGGACATTGCGATATCCGGAAAGAAGGAAGTAAGCTTACATTCTTCTACTGGGGTGGGTACCCAAGCTTTACGGTACCGGAGATCGAGGACATGAAATGCACCAAAATACAGATAGCAATCAAGCAATGGGGAACTAGATCCGGAAGCAGGTATCTGACATATAACGGAATCAATAATTTTTGGTTCCAAAAACTTCGTGTAGACAAATGGAGAGACGTGCCGAATAAATTCGCCCGAACCAGCAGAGTTATTGCTGACTGCAAAGAAGCATCGGTAACTATGAATGGATTGCCGAAACCGGAGCTGGGAGCCCTTGGTAACGACTGGGAAACATTTTGTCTGAAGCCAGGAGTTAATCAGGTTCAATGTTTGTGCTCCAGCTGGGCGAAGAAACCGACGTTTAGAATGAAGTACAGGGAGGTGTTCTTGTGATCATATATTTTGCTGACAGGGCAATGAATATTTTAGGATCAGCATCCACGGGATTACCAAAAGGGCTGATGATCACAAATGATAAAAAGACAGAAGAAATATCAGAAGGTGTAGCAATCTTCGAATGTAATCTGGATTACGATTTCGCAAATTCGAATAAGGACGAAAAACAGGAAGTCGATGTGAAGAAGCTTGCAGCAGTCGGGAATTTCATCTTAAAACAGAGCGCAGACGACGGTAAGGCAGAAGTTTATACGATTATTGATTCGACGATAGATCCGATTCAAAAGGATGCATCCATCTATGCTGAAGATGCGGGACTGGACCTGCTGAACGAAGTGGTTGGAACATACACTGCAGACAAAGCATATAGCATTGATCATTATATTAATAAATTTGCATATGATTCCGGATTCGAAATCGGGATCAACGAAGTAAGCAATCTTACAAGAAAGTTATCCTGGGACGGTGAAGCTACAGCTACGGAAAGGCTATTGAGCGTAGCTACGCAGTTTGATAATGCTGAGATTGAATTCTGCTTCAAAGTCGAGAATATGGCTGTGACTGGAAAATACATCAATGTGTATAAGAAGAGGGGGAATGATTCAGGTGTAACTTTGACCATTGGTAAAGAGGTTAGTGGATTTCGAATCAAGAGTTCTATCGCAGATCTTGCAACAGCATACCGCTGTACCGGCGGAACACCGGAAGGATCAGAAAATCCGATCACGCTTGATGGGTATAAATATGATGACGGTGATTTTCACGTATTTGGAAGCTATGTGATGTCCAGAAAAGCGTTGGAAAAATGGAGCCGGTATCAGATTAAGACAGAAAAGAAAGAGAATGATGTGGGGCATATCGTGAAGTCGTTTACGTACGATACGACATCAAAATCAGAATTGTGCAATCGTGCCGTGTCCAGCCTTAAGAAGATCTGTGATGAAGCTGTTACCTACAAGGTTGAGTTGTCATATCTTCCGGATGGAGTAAAGGTAGGTGATACGGTATCCATTGTTGATGATGACGATAATACATATCTTACTGCAAGGTTGTTGAAATTAGAGACCTCGGAATCGAACGATACGAAAGAAGCAGAGCTGGGTGATTATGTAAGACAGGAAAGCGGAATTGATGAAAAAGTCATTGAGCTGGCAGAGCGATTTGAGAAGATCGCTAAGAATCGTAATTTTTATACGTGGACAGCCTTTGCAGATGATGAAAATGGAACGGGAATTTCGGCCAATGCTTACGGAAAAGATTATCTCGGAATCGCTACGAACCGGCTTACGAAAGAAGCTGATCTTTCTGATCCGACGCAGTACACATGGGTAAAGATAAAAGGCGAGCAGGGCATTCCGGGAACAGCGGGTAAAGATGGTAAAACAACATATTTCCATATGAAATATTCGGCGGTACCGAACCCGACATCATACAGTGACATGACGGAAACGCCAAACAAATATATTGGAACCTATGCAGATTATGAACTGGATGACAGTACAGATCCATCGAAATATACGTGGGGAAAATTCCAGGGCGACAACGGCGAAGATGGTGCAGATGGAATTCCAGGGAAAAATGGAGAGAACGGCGAGACGAGTTATGTGCATTTCGCTTACGCGACCAGTGCGGATGGAAAAACTGGATTTTCGACAACAGATACTGTCGGGAAAACATACATGGGACAGTATGCAGATTTTGAAAAAAAGGATTCAATGGATCCAAGTTCATATTCTTGGACAAAGATCAAAGGTGAAACAGGAGCGAAAGGCGAAAAAGGAGATAAGGGTGATCCAGGAGAACAAGGTCCCAGAGGCTTACAGGGATTACAAGGTGAGAAAGGTGAACAGGGAATACCCGGTCCAACTGGTGCTATAGGACCTCAGGGTCTTCAAGGACCAACAGGACCACAAGGTCCTCAAGGTGTAAAAGGTAATACGGGACCACAAGGTCCTCAAGGATCAGCCGGTAAAGACGGTGCGAATGGAAAAACAAGTTATTTCCATATAAAATATTCTCCGGTTGCAAATCCAACATCTGCATCTCAAATGACAGAAACACCAGATACTTATATCGGTACTTATGTTGATTACACTGAGGCTGATTCTACTGACCCAAAGAAATACACTTGGTATAGATTCCAAGGATTACAGGGTGCACAGGGAATACAAGGTATACCGGGAACGAATGGTATAAATGGAAAAACATCCTATTTGCATATTAAATATTCTAACGATGGTGGTAAGACTTTCACAAGTAATTCAGGTGAAACGGTTGGGGATTATATCGGTATCTGTACTGATTACAACGTGGGTGATCCCAGCAGCGTAGGTTCATACACATGGGCAAAGATTAAGGGTGACACTGGTTCTAAAGGAGATAAGGGAGCCACCGGAGCTACAGGTCCACAGGGGCCGACTGGACCAACAGGACCACAAGGTCCTCAAGGGCAGACAGGGGCGGCTGGAAAAGATGCTATCATCATATCTTCAACAGCACCAGCATCTCCAAAAACAGACCAGTTATGGCAGACAGCATCTGGTGAACCAATCAAACGTTGGGACGGTTCAAAATGGGTTTTACATTACATTTCAGTTGAAAACTTGGATGTAAAGAAACTGAGTGCTATTGCTGCAGACTTAGGAACAGTTACGGCTGGTGCTATTAAAAATAAGGCCAAGACTGTGAATTTCGATGTTGAAAGAGGCGTAATTGAATCGTGGGACACTAATATACTTCAATCTGCAAAAATGTCTGCTGGAACTTTTGAAGTTTCAGCAAAGGATTCATCTGATAACTATGTGAAAACTTATTTGAAATACTATGGACTATTTATTCATCAAATTAATAAATTGTATGGATATTCTATTGAAATGGAAGAATTGGGTGAAGATTTATTAGTTAGTAAACTAATAAATAACGGACAAGGAACTGAAACAGTATCTTTGTTTAAGAACTTAAAGAGAACTACAGTAGCAGGAAGTAAAGTTGTAACAATAACAAAAGGTAAGAACTACGTAAACTTAATGACAGCGCCTGAGGCAGCTGGTCTTTTAGGAATAGCAAATGGTACAAGTGCTGCAGTATCACTTGCTGTTAGCAATGGAGATGCCAACGCTTTCAATGCAAGAATTTACGGCGCTGAGTATTGGAGCTCTGACGGTTCTTGGTATGTATATTTTAATGCTACGGCATCCGTTACACAGTTAGTAAGAGTCAACTATATATTAGCACCGATTATTTAAAGAAAGGATGATACAAAATGGCACATTTATTTGTTATAGCAGGACATGGAGCAGGTGATTCTGGAGCTGTAGGTTACGGCTATACTGAAGCAGAAAGAGTACGTGCTTTAGCTGGAAGACTGGCTGCTCTTGGTGGTAATAATGTTACAGTCGGTGATACAAAACGAAACTGGTATGCCGATAAAGGAATTAGTTCATTATCAATTCCGAAAAACTGGCAGATTATCGAACTTCATATGGATGGAGCTAGTCCGTCAGCAAGGGGAGGACATGTGATTATTAAATCAGGATATAATCCTGATTCATATGATACTGCTCTTGCACAATTTATCGGAGGATTCACACCGGGAAGAGCTAATACAATTGTTGGAAGAAGTAATCTGGCCAACGTAAATAGAGCTGCTGCTAAAGGGTACAGCTACAGATTATTAGAATGCGGTTTTATTACTAATCAGACAGATCTCAATAAATTCAATAGTAATCTGGATGATCTTGCAAGAGGTATTCTTAGCGCTTTCGGTATTGGAGCTGTTGCGAAAGCTGGCTGGATATCTGATAAAATAGGATGGTGGTATCGGAGTTCGGATGGCTCATATCCAAAGAACCAGTGGTGTCAGATTGGAGGAGACTGGTATTGGTTCGATAACCGTGGCTATGCTGTTCATGATACATGGAAAGAAATAAACGGACAGTGGTACTATTTTAAGTCAGATTGTCGTATGGTAAAAGGCTGGAGAAAAGTAGATGGTAAATGGTATTACCTGAATCCACAGGCTTATACGAATCATCCAGAAGGAGCTATGGAAGACGGATGGGTGCTTGATGGACGATTTTGGTATTACCTGAATCCGACATCCGGTGGACCTAGAGGAGCTATGTCTACTGGATTGATTACGTCCGGTGATTTTAGTTATTATTGCAGACCAACGGCAGAAAAAGGATATCCAGAAGGAAGTATGATAACTGGATGGAAATTGCTAAATAACGACTGGTACTATTTCAATGTATCGAACGCAGGTTCTCCATATGGTGCGATGCTTAAGAATACTTGGGTTGAAGACGATGGAAAGAAATATTTCATGAAAGAAGACGGTAAAATGGCTAAGAGTGAGAGTGTATGTATCGGAAGATTTGAGTATACATTCTCAAAAAGCGGAACACATGAAAATACTTTAGAAAAAGGTGAGTAGAATATGGATTTTTCAATTTTAAATGAACATTTTGTACTTGTAGTAATGGTTGCTTGTCTGGTGGTTGGATATATCATCAAACATGCAACGTTTTTAACATGGATTCCAAACAGTGATATTCCAGTTGTATTGGCAGCTGTCGGAGCTGTTCTTAACGCAATTGTAAGCAACCTATCGGTTGAATCTGTTGTTTATGGTGCTGTTATGGGATTGGCTTCTACTGGTTTACATCAAGGATTCAAATCATTTGTGGAAGGAAAAAATACATCAGATACTGAGGAGAACAAATGATGATGGAATTTACCATATCAACGTCTCAGATTATGTGGCTTTGTTCATTCATTACATTGATATGGGGCGTATGGAAGTCTCTGCCGGTGGTGGAGACACATTAAGAGCCAAGAAGCTGGCACTGCTTCTAGGAGAATAAAAAGATTGTGAAGTAACAAAAAATGTTGTAAAATAAAAGAAATCGAAAAAAACGAAAAATCAATCAAAAAATAAATGCTTCAAAATACGATGAAAGGAGATTCACTGATGACAAAAAAAGACATGTTAGCAAAAATGGATGAAGCTGTTTGGGGCACTGATCTTGATGAAAATTCTTCATATGAGGAAATAAAAAAAGAATATGAAGAAATGCTAGAAGACCGATCAGACAATTCAGATATGTTTCCTAACGGAAGAGCTTACGATGCTGAAGATGAAGACGGGATTTAATCTCAACACCAGCCGCACTAAATGGCTGGTGTTTTTTATGTCTAAAATCGAGGTGAATATATGGAAATCAGAGCAAGACCGTGAGGTCTTTTTATACGCAAAATTAAAGAATCGAGGTACATAGAGTGTATGTAGACGTAAATACAATCATTACGGGTGGAAGCTTATTGACCGCCGTAGTGGTTATTTTTTCTGCTATTTTTGCAGTGTACAAGTGGTATTTAAAGCAGAATCAGCAAGACAAAGAAATAGAACGAATGAAATCAGAACAATGTTTGCTTACTTATGGAATTCTGGCTTGTCTGAAAGGTTTGAAAGAACAGGGATGTAATGGACCTGTTACAGAAGCAATAGACAAGATCCAGAAGCATATAAATAAGCAGGCACATGATCAGGAGGATTAAATATGGATATTAGTGCATCAGGAACAGTTGTTGGAATTGTAGCAATCTGCTATGTAATTGGACTTGGATGCAAAGCCTATGAGAAAATTCCGGATAAATGGATTCCGGTCATTATGGCTGCATGTGGCGGAGCACTGGGTGTTGTCGGACTCTATACAATGTCGGACTTCCCGGCCGGTGATGTGATCAATGCAATTGCGGTCGGAATGGCCAGCGGATTGGCGGCAACTGGAGTAAATCAGTTATATAAACAGCAGTGTAAGTAGAGGGCGAATAATCGTCCTCTTACATAATATAAAGCATATATGTGCGACGTCGCACCGGAAGAAATTGAAGCAGCCAAGGCATTGGTAGAACAGGAGGCGTAATCATGGGAACATATAATGTACATGGAGGACACAACAGGATTGTGCCAGGAGCAGGACACTACCTTGATGAGGTAACAGAGGACAGAAGAATCACGGCTGGATTGCTGCAAGGTATGGTGGAAAAGTGTATGTAGGATAGTGCATTATTAAAATAGGAAGGAACTGCATTGATTTTACTTTATACGTCCTTACAATCCGGTCCACCGAACTGTGATAAGATAATCTGAGCAATCTTCGGATTTGTCTGAGTAATTTTAACAGGGTATTGTAACCGTTTTTCATAATTCCACATAAATTAACATCCTCCTTCCTGCCATGGCCAAGGTTCATTGATCCATTTCCAGCAATCCATAGGTGTATTTGCAGTATCCAGTGTTAGAGGTCCATAATATTTTGCATATTCCTTTAAGGCCTGCACACGCTGTTTTTTAAATTCATCAAAGAATTCCAGGGCTTCAGGACAATTTGGATGTGTGTCGAGAAATAATTTTACGTCATCAACAGCAAAACTTACGATATTGATCCATTCCAGAAGCTCTTTTTTACAAGGTCTGTTTTCATTCATCGAGGGCTACCACCTTTCCAACAAAATGGAAGATTCAGTTCGGCAAAAATAGTTCCGCACCGGAATCCTTTTTCAACTTCATAGAGAGAACGCCACTCCTGCCATGGAACATAGGCCATTGCAATGGAAAGACCGCTTAATTTGTCGTGATCGTAAATATTACAGCACGGACGGGACGGTGTGGACGGTGATACAGAAGGCGGCATTGTTCTGTTGCTTCCACCGACATGACATCCGTTAGAATGGTTTTGACGCATATAATCCGGCGTATTATAACGATAATTTGGCATTTAAAGTACTCCTTTCGATAAGATTATGCAATAATAGTATATGAAAATTAAAGAAAGTTGTGAATCAGACAGTTGTTTTTAAGAACGTATCTGAGTATAATAGATACGATTGGAGAGTAGAATATGGTAAAAGAAAATAAAAAAAGAAGCACGAATACCAGAGTGAAAAAGAAAGAACACAGCATCGCATACTTCGATTACAGTCTGCTGGCAATATTGATCTGCCTGATCTGCTTTGGACTGGTCATGCTATATAGTACGAGCTCTTACAGCGCAATGATGAAACAAAACGGAGACAGCCTGTTTTACTTTAAAAGACAAGTCCTGTTCTGCATTGTGGGTTTGATCGGGATGTGGATCGTAAGTAGAATAGATTATCATTGGTATTTTGAAAGATCAAAGTTCTTCTATTTTATTTCTATTTTTATGATGTTCCTTGTAAAGACACCATTGGGAAAAGAAGTAAATGGAGCAAAAAGATGGATTAAACTTCCGTTCGAACAGCAGCTGCAGCCGGCAGAGATTGCCAAGATTGCGATCATATTGTTTATTCCAGCATTGATCTGTACGATGGGAAGAGAGATAAAGACGCTGGAAGGAATTGTGAAAGTACTGGCATGGGGGGCTTTTTCAGCAGCAGTAGTCTTTATTATTACAGAAAATTTAAGTACGGCAATTATTGTTATGGGAATTACGTGTATTATGATTTTTGTGGTACATCCAAAGACAAGAATATTTATCATAATTGCCGTAGGAATTATTTTAATAGGAATTGTCGGTGCGAGGGTTCTTGGTATGGCAATGGAGACCAGCGGGAACTTCCGTCTGAGACGTATTCTGGTATGGCTGAATCCAGAGAAATATGCATCAGAAGGCGGCTACCAGATCATGCAGGCATTGTATGCAATTGGATCAGGAGGTTTTTTTGGAAAAGGTCTTGGTAACAGTGCCCAGAAAATGATCATTCCAGAAGTTCAGAATGATATGATTCTTTCTATTATCTGTGAGGAGCTTGGAGTATTTGGTGCAATCATGGTTCTGATCCTGTTCGGAATGCTTCTGTACAGATTATTATTTATTGCGCAGAATGCACCGGATCTTTATGGTTCATTAGTGGTGAGCGGAATATTTGCACATATTGCATTGCAGGTAATATTAAATGTTATGGTTGTGATCAATTGTATTCCGACAACAGGAATCACACTTCCCTTTATCAGCTATGGCGGTACGTCGGTGCTATTCTTAATGGCGGAAATGGGACTGGCATTGGGAGTCTCTTCAAAGATTAAAATTGCTGAATAAAAAGCTTTCATTTCTTTTTCAAATATGCTATGATAAATAATGTAGTATTTAAAACTACTTCTGATGAGAATAGATGACTCGGAAAGAGTTTTGATATCAATAATATAAAGTAATAATACGTTGCATTGGGAGGAATATATGAGTTACAAGATTATCATAGATAGTTGTGGTGAATTGACAGAAGAAATGAAGAAATCGGGGAATTTCGAGACAGCTTCGTTACAGATCGATGTTGGCGGACATCATATCGTAGATGATGAAACATTTGATCAGGCAGATTTTTTGAAGAAGATCAGAGAATCTGAAGAATGCCCGAAGTCATCATGCCCGTCTCCGGAACGTTATATGGAAGAATATCACTGTGAGGCAGAGCACATATATGCAGTGACGTTGTCTGCAGAACTCAGCGGTTCTTATAACAGTGCGGTACTTGGAAAGAATTTATACGAAGAAGAATACGGAGAGAAGGATATTTACGTATTTAATTCCAGATCGGCATCGGTAGGAGAGACGCTGATCGGATTGAAGATTGCCGAATGTGAGAAAAAAGGACTCAGCTTTAAGGAAGTAATTGATACAGTAGAAGCTTATATTGAAGAGCAGCATACCTATTTCTTACTGGAAACATTGGATATACTGAAAAAGAACGGAAGACTGAAAGGGTTAAAAGCAGTGGTCGCAACGGCATTAAATATTAAGCCGGTGATGGGATCTACTCCGGATGGAAATATTCAACAGCTTGCAAATACAAGAGGAATGAAAAAAGGGCTGGTCAGAATGGTGGAACAAATAGTGGCTGATCTTAAGAACCCGGAAGAGAAGATACTTGCGATTTCTCACTGCAATTGCAGAGAACGCGCAGAGACAGTGAAAAATATGCTTCTTGAAAAAGCAGGATTCAAAGATATTATTATTGTAGATACTGCGGGGATCAGTAGTATGTATGCAGCTGACGGAGGCGTGATTGTAGTTGTATAATCCGATGGAGTGTGGTAGAATAGATACATCGGAAAAAAAGGAGCAAAAGAACTATGAGTCAGGCAAAAGTAGATAAATATAAAGAAGCGAAGAAAAACCGGAAAAAGCAGATGAAAAAAGAAAAGATACAAAGCTATCTGCGCAGAGGTGTGGCATGTATCGTTGCAGCAGCACTGATAGGAATGGCAGGTTTTTCTATATATAATATATATGAGTCAAAACAGCCGAAGCAGGAAGTAACGGTTGATTATTCTGCAATAGCAAGTCTCAGTCAGTCTTTGTCAGATAACGGAACGTCGGCCGAATAGAGAAGAAGAAAGAAAAATGCGAGTGAACAGGAAAAATCCTGTTCACTATTTTTTTGCCTTAAAATTCTCTTAATTTCCCTAAAGGGCTTGAAAACAGTAAAAAAGTAGTTTACAATGGGTTCAAGTGGTAGAAAGTGGTGAAAAGTGGAACAAAGTGGTATGAAAATGGATGAAGCCGGAAAGGAAGAATAACTGATTTTACCGGAAGAACTTCAGAAGATACCACCGGGAAAAGGAGAATTCTATGCTGAAAGGAGAGTACAGTCATAATATTGATGCCAAAGGGCGGCTGATCATTCCGGCCAAGTTTCGTGACGATTTAGGGGAGCATTTCGTCATTACAAAAGGAATGGAGAATTGTCTGTACGTATATCCGGAAGCAGAATGGAACACTTTTGAAGAAAAACTTAATGCATTGCCAACCACCACTGACAAAAAAGCACGTGCGTTTGCATATTTCTTTCAGGGAAGTGCAGCGGACGGCGACCTTGATAAGCAAGGCAGAACTCTAATCCCTTCTGTACTGCGTACATTTGCACATCTGGATAAAGAAGTTGTATTCATCGGTATGGGGAAGCGTGCCGAGATCTGGGATAAGGCAAGATGGGATGAAAAGAATGCTGAAGTGGAACTTAACATTGAAGATATTGCATCTGATATGGAAGAAAACGGATTCAGTATCTAGAGGGAGAAGATATGGGATTCGAACACAAATCAGTATTACTGAATGAGACAATTGAAGGATTAAACATCAAGCCGGATGGTATCTATGTAGACGGAACGCTTGGTGGAGGCGGACATGCATACGAGGTGTGCAGGCGTCTCGGTGAAAAAGGGAGTATTATAGGAATAGACCAGGATGAAGCAGCAATCGAAGCTGCAGGCATCCGATTAAAAGACTTCGGGGAGAAGGTCACAATAATCCGAAGCAATTATTGTGATATGAAGTCGAAGCTTCAAGAACAGGGAATTGACAAGGTCGATGGAATCGTACTTGATCTGGGCGTATCTTCTTATCAGTTAGATACGGCAGATCGGGGATTTTCCTATCGCGAAGATGCACCTCTGGATATGAGAATGGACAGACGTCAGAAGATGACTGCCAGAGACATCGTCAATGATTACTCAGAGATGGATTTGTACCGCGTGATCAGAGACTACGGGGAGGATAAGTTTGCAAAAAATATTGCAAAACATATCGTGGCGGCACGCGGGAAAAGTCCGATTGAAACAACGGGGCAGCTGACAGAGATTATCAGAGCTTCAATACCAATGAAATATCAGAAAAAATCCGGACATCCTGCAAAGAGAACATTTCAGGCTATTCGGATTGAACTGAACAGAGAATTAGAAGTATTGAAAAATTCTCTGGATGACATGATTGAAATACTAAACCCGGGTGGAAGATTGTGTATTATTACATTCCATTCGCTGGAAGACCGGATTGTAAAGAGTGCATTTAAGAAAAATGAGAATCCATGCACCTGCCCTCCGGATTTTCCTGTGTGTGTATGTGGCAATGTTTCTAAAGGGCGTGTTGTTACCAGAAAGCCGATTCTTCCAAGTGAAGAAGAATTAGAGTATAACAGTCGTTCTAAAAGTGCGAAACTCAGAATATTTGAGCGTTCTTAATGAAGAATGATATGTGATCAGACAGAAAGGAGTGGCGTAGATGGCAGCAAGAAGATCTTATGCAAGCGATAGACGCCAGTCCGGTGGATATCGTTCCATGCAGTATGGAAGCAGACAGGCTTATATGTATGGTAATATAGTTACCAAGCCGGAATATGAACCGCGAAGAAGAAAATCATCTGCAAAACCAAAAAAGAAAGTAAGCAGACAGGTGCAGAAGAACAGAAATCGTGCACTGCATATGAATGCAGCTTATGTGATTTTTCTCGCAGTTGCAGCAACTGTTGTGCTGTTATTGTGCGTTAATTATGTACGCTTACAGTCGGAACTGACTCGAAGATCCAAACATGTCACTGCATTACAGGAAGAACTGGCGGATCTGAAAGAGGAAAATACGACAAAATATAACGCAGTAGTGGATTCTGTCAATCTTGACGAGATCCGGGAAAGAGCGATCAATCAACTTGGCATGACATATGCTGCGGCTGATCAGATTGTGGAATATGATAATCCTGCTTCAGACTATGTAAAACAGTATGAAAATATTCCGGAAAATGGTGTACTTGCTCAGTCAGACAAGAATAAGAAATAGGTGGAAATATGGCAAGAAAGAAGAAAAATTTCTTTAAGAAAAAAATTTCAGGCCTTATGCAGAGAAAGCTAGTAATGCTCTTTGGAGTAATCATACTAGCTTTTGTTTTCTTGATAGGGTGGATTACTTATATCAATGCTTCGAAAGGAGAAAAATATACCAAAGTCGTGCTGGATCAACAACAGTATAATAACCGTACGATTCCATTTAAACGTGGAGATATCGTAGACCGTAACGGTACGAAACTTGCGACAAGTGAGAGAGTATATAATGTTGTAGTCGATGCCAAAGTGATAACAAGTAACAAAAAGTATATGAATCCGACAGTAAAAGTATTGGCAGAGTGCTTCAGTTTGAAGAAGAAAGCAATCCGTACTCAGGTGAAGAAGAATCCGAACAGCCGGTATATTGTCCTGAAAAAAGGAGTCAGCTATGCAAAGGCTCAGGAATTTGAGAAGATTACAGCAGATACGAAGCATAATCCTAATGTGCAGGGCGTATGGCTGGAGGAAGATTATACAAGGCAATATCCGTATAAAACACTGGCAAGTGATGTAATCGGATTTACAACGAATGGAAATGTAGGAAGTAATGGAATAGAGGCATCATATAATTCCATTCTGAATGGAACAGATGGCAGGGAGTATGGGTATCTGGATGAAAGTTCTGGATTTGAAAGAACTGTGAAGGAACCGGATAATGGAAGCACTGTTGTATCAACAATTGATCTTCAGGTGCAGAGTATTGTAGAACAGCATATACTTGCATTTAACGAAGAACACAAGGATGAAGAGACAGAGGGAGAAGGAAGTAAGAATACCGGAGTGATCGTGATGAATCCTCAGAATGGAGAGATTCTTGCAGAAGCTTCGTATCCGAATTATGATCTGAATCATCCAAGAGATCTGACAAAGTATTATACAAAAGCACAGCTGAAAAAGATGACGGATAAAGAAAAGCTGAATATACTGAATGATCTTTGGAATAATTATTGTGTCAGCAATACGTATGAACCGGGATCGACATTCAAACCATTTACCATATCGGCAGGTCTTGAACTTGGAGATCTTACAGGAAATGAGAATTATGTCTGCGGCGGTGTATTGCACGTGGGAGATCATGACATTCACTGTAGTAACAGATCAGGACACGGGCCGGAGACGTTGAAACAGGCTTTGGAGAATTCGTGCAACGTTGCACTGATGCAGATCGGTGCAAGTATCGGAACAGAAGAATTCTGCAGGTATCAAAGATTGTTTGGGTTCGGAGAATATACAGGAATCGATCTTCCGGGAGAGGGAGAGACGAGCGGACTGTTGTATACACCGGCGACTATGGATCCGGCCAGTCTGGCGACAAATGCATTTGGGCAGAATTTTAATGTTACAATGACTCAGATGGCGGCATCTTTCTGTTCGCTGCTCAATGGCGGCAATTATTATGAGCCGCATGTTGTAAAGCAGATTCAGGATGAAAATGGAAATGTTACAGAGAACAAAGATCCGGTGCTGGTTAAGAAAACAATTTCAAAAGAGACCAGTGATATCATTAAGGATTATATGCAGGGAGTTGTTGAGGAAGGAACCGGTGCGAGTGCGGCGGTAGAGGGGTATGCTGTCGGAGGTAAGACCGGTACAGCCGAGAAGCTGCCTCGTGGAAATGGAAAATATCTTGTTTCTTTCATCGGATATGCACCACAGGAAAATCCACAGGTTATGGTGTATGTTGTCATTGATGAGCCAAACTCGGCTGTTCAGGCAAACAGTGGTTATGCAACACAGCTTGCATCACAGATCATGACAGATATATTCCCTTATCTTGGAGTAGAGAAAAAAGACGGTGCGTCTGATACTATAGAAACATCCGCAGAAGAGACAACAACACAGACAGCACAGGAATAACTGTAAAAGTATATGGAATTCATAACCTCATAGAAGTTTTCATAAATTATAAGAAAAACTTCTATGAGGATTTTTTATTATGAAAAACAAAACATTTCATAAAAGAAAAATACTGGTGGTATTCGCCGGAGCCTTTGCGATGATATTTGTTTTGATCGGAAGACTGACCTATCTTATGGTATTTGATGCAGAATATTATCAGAAAAAAGCGGAAGATCTGCATGAGAGGGAACGTGACATTAAGGCTGCGAGAGGAGAAATCCTTGACAGGAATGGGAAAGTTTTGGCAACAAACCGGACGGTATGTACAATTTCTGTGATACATAGTCAGATCAGGGAAGCGGAAACAGTCATTGATAACTTATCGGAACTTCTTGAAATGAATAGCAGTGAGGTGCGCAAACGTGTGGAAAAGATATCATCCATAGAAAGGATAAAATCAAATGTGGATAAAAAAACGGGAGATAAGATCCGAAATCTGGGGATGGCAGGAGTAAAAGTAGATGAAGATTTTAAAAGATTTTATCCATATGATGCGCTTGCCTCTAAAGTATTGGGGTTTACCGGAGCTGACAATCAGGGAATCATCGGACTTGAGGTAAAATATGATAAATATCTGAAAGGTGTTGACGGTAAGATCCTGACAACAACAGATGCAAGAGGAATCGAACTGGATGGTGTCGCAGAAGACAGAAAAGAGCCAGTGGCAGGGAATACATTAAAGATCAGTCTGGATTATAATATGCAGAAGTATGCTATGCAGATGGCGGAAAAAGTGCGGCAGGAAAAGCAGGCGGAAAAAACGGCAATTCTTCTTATGAATCCTCAGAACGGGGAAATATATGCGATGGTAAACGTTCCAGAATTCAATCTGAACCGGCCGTTTGAGCTGAATACGGAAGAAGAGTCGGATGAAAATATGACGGATGAGCAGAAGCAGGATGCTCTGAATCAGATGTGGAGAAACGGATGTATCAACGATACCTATGAGCCGGGGAGCACATTTAAGATCATTACAGCATCTGCAGGCCTGGAAGAAGGGGTAGTCCGTCTTACAGATCAGTTTCAATGTCCCGGATATAAAATGGTAGAAGACCGCAGGATACGGTGTCATAAGGTGGGAGGGCATGGTACGGAGAACTTTGTGCAGGGTATACAGAATTCATGCAATCCGGTATTTATAGAACTGGGACTTCGTATCGGAGTCGATAGATTTTGCGATTATTTTCATAAGTTTGGTCTGATGAATCTGACGGGGGTAGATATCCCGGGAGAAGCAGGGACGATCATGCATAAAAAGGAAAATATCGGACAGGTAGAACTGGCTACGATCAGTTTTGGACAGTCGTTCCAGATTACACCAATCCAGCTTGCAGCGACAGTAAGTGCACTGATCAATGGGGGAAAGAGAGTGACGCCGCACTTTGGAACGGAGATCCTGAATGAAGACGGGAAAGTAACGAAAGAATTTCACTATAGTGAAAAAAAGCATATTGTTTCGGAAAAGACATCTGAAACTATGAGGATACTTCTGGAAAGTGTCGTTTCTGAAGGATCCGGAAAGAATGCGTATGTGGAAGGATACAGAATCGGAGGCAAGACGGCGACCTCCCAGACATTACCGAGAAGTGCGAACAAGTACATATCTTCTTTTGTGGGATTTGCCCCGGCAGATGATCCGGAGATCCTGGGAATGTGTGTGATCTATGATCCGCAAGGAATCTATTACGGAGGTACGATCGCAGCTCCGGTAATCGGTAATATTTTCGAAAATATATTGCCTTATCTTGGCATTGAAAAACAATTGGAAATGCAGTATACTAGGTAAAGTTAGAGATTAACTGAATAACAAAAGAATTAAAGAGGTGGATTATGGATTATAAGGTGTTTATTCCGGTATTGATTTCATTTGTGTTAAGTGTGATTCTTGGTCCTCTTGTGATACCTGTACTCAGAAGACTTAAGATGGATCAGACGGAGAGAGAAGATGGAGTGCAGTCTCATTTGAAGAAAGCAGGAACTCCGACGATGGGAGGCGTAATGATCCTGTTGGCGGTTGTGATCACTTCCGTTATTTATATCGGACGTTATCCGAAGATCATTCCGATCCTGTTTTTGACACTTGGATTTGGTCTGATCGGATTTTTGGATGATTATCTGAAAGTTGTAATGAAACGTTCGGACGGATTATATCCAAAGCAGAAGATGGCACTTCAGATCGTGGTAACAGCAATCTTTGCATTTTATATGGTGAAATTTGCAGGGGTTCCACTTACAATGCTGATTCCTTTTAGTGGGGGAAGATATCTGAACATTGGATGGCTGGCAATTCCATTGATGTTCTTTGTAGTGATCGGAACCGTAAATGGTGTGAATTTTACAGATGGACTGGACGGCCTGGCATCCAGTGTTACGGTTTTGGTTGCAACATTCTTTACGGTTGTCGCAATTGGAACAAAAAGCGGAATTGAGCCGATTACCTGTGCGGTGGTGGGAGCACTCCTTGGATTTCTGCTGTTTAATGTATATCCGGCAAGTGTGTTTATGGGGGATACGGGTTCCCTGTCGCTGGGAGGATTTGTAGCATCCGCAGCATATATGCTCCAGATGCCGATTTTCATCATCATTGTTGGATTTATCTATCTGGTAGAAGTATTATCCGTTATGATCCAGGTAACATATTTTAAAAAGACCGGCGGTAAAAGAATCTTTAAGATGGCGCCGATACATCATCATTTTGAACTGTGCGGATGGTCAGAGACAAGAGTTGTTGCAGTATTTTCGATTATCACAGCAATTTTATGCCTGATCGCACTGATGGCTATGTAGGAGGATAACATGGAAGTAAAAGGAAAAAAAGTACTTGTATTTGGTCTTGGGATCAGTGGAATCGGAGCTGGAAAGATTCTGGAAAGACAGGGAGCGGAAGTCGTACTGTATGATGGAAATAAGCAGCTTATGGAAGAAAAAGTAAGACAGCAGTCCGGTGCAGACAGCAATGCAAAGATCATAATCGGTGAGTTTCCTGAAGAAATCCTTGCAGAACTTGATATGACTGTATTAAGTCCGGGAGTTCCGACAGACCTTCCGGTGATCGAAAAGATGCGTAAGCAGGGAATTACGGTTATCGGAGAGGTGGAGCTTGCTTATCAGTTTGGAAAAGGCGATGTTCTTGCTATTACAGGAACGAACGGCAAGACGACTACAACTACACTTCTTGGTGAGATTATGAAGAATTATCAGGATGATGTATTTGTTGTTGGAAACATTGGAACACCGTACACAACTGCAGTAGAAGATATGACAGAGAATTCGATTACGGTTGCGGAGATGAGCAGTTTCCAGTTGGAAAGTATTGTTGAATTCCGTCCGAGGGTCAGTGCAATTCTTAATTTTACACCGGATCATCTGAACCGGCATCATACGATGGAAGCGTATGTGAATGCAAAGAAGAATATTGCAAAGAATCAGACAGAAGAAGACTACTGTATCCTGAATTATGAAGACAAACTGACAAGGGAATTTGGCAATGAAGTAAAAGCCAGAGTTCTATATTTCAGCAGTCAGCGTAAACTGGAAGAGGGAATATATCTGGAAGAGGGAAATATCATCTACAATTATGAAGGTGTAAAAGAGACGATCTGCCATGTAGATGAACTGCAGATTCTTGGAACACACAATCACGAGAATGTTATGGCGGCATGTGCGATGGCAGCAGTTTACGGAGTTCCTGTAGGAGTGATCCGTGAAAGTGTGAAAGCGTTTGGGGGTGTGGAGCATCGTATTGAATATGTAACAGAGAAGAATGGAGTTACATATTATAACGATTCAAAAGGAACCAATCCGGATGCTGCGATCAAAGGAATCCAGGCAATGAAGCGTCCGACTGTTCTGATCGGCGGCGGATATGATAAAGGCTCTGAATATACAGAGTGGATAGAAAGTTTTGACGGAAAAGTAAAAAAACTGATTCTTCTTGGGGATACCAGAGAAAAAATTGCTGCTGACGCTGAAAAGTGCGGATTTACTGATTATATGTTTGTAGATTCATTTGAAGAAGCAGTGCTCACGGCAGCGAAGATTGCAAAAGAGGGAGAAGCGGTTCTGCTTTCACCGGCATGTGCAAGCTGGGATATGTTCCCAAGTTACGAAGTACGCGGAGAGAAGTTCAAAGAGATTGTAAATTCCTTATAAGGAGTGAACGAGTTGAAGTATTCGTGGCAGTCAGAACAAACGGAACAGAAAAAATGTGACAGAGTTCTGATATTAGTACTGGCAATCATTATCGTAACTGGTCTTGTGATTCTCTACAGCACAAGTGCATATAATGGAGAGATAAAATTCCAGGATACGTTTTATTATCTGAAAAAACAGGTATTTGCAACGCTTCTCGGGATTATGGGTATGTGGTGTATAGCGAATATAGACTATCATATCTGGAAAAAGTGGGCAGTTCCGGGATATCTGTTATCTATTTTGCTCGGAGTACTGGTAATGTTGTTCGGAGAAGAATACAATGGGTCCAAAAGATGGTTGTCTTTTGGACCATTTTCTTTTCAGCCATCGGAATTTGCAAAGGTTGCGGTGATTCTGTTCCTGACATATATCATACTAAGAAATGCAGAAAAAATGTGGAAATTTTCAACAGTCTGCAAGATTGTTATCAGTGTGCTGCCAATTGTAGGTCTGGTTGGGGCGAGCAATTTGAGCACAGCGGTTATTATTCTGGGAATAGCAGTCATCCTGGTATTTGTCGCAAGTCCGAAGTATGGGCAATTTGCGTGGATGGTGTGTCTGGGGTGTGCATTTATGGGGATATTTCTTGCTATGGAAAGTTACCGGCTTGAACGGCTGCAGATCTGGCAGCATCCGGAAAAATATGAGAAAGGCTATCAGACACTTCAGGGGCTGTATGCAATCGGATCAGGAGGATTGTTTGGCAGGGGACTTGGAAGCAGTATCCAGAAACTCGGATTTGTACCGGAAGCGCAGAATGATATGATATTTTCTATTATCTGTGAGGAAATGGGATTGATCGGGGCAGTATTTGTAATGTTATTATTTTTCATCCTGATATGGCGCTTTTTTATTATTGCATCTCATGCACCCGATCTGGAGGGAGCTTTGATCGCATCCGGCGCAATGGCACACATGATGATACAGGTAATTCTTAATATTGCGGTTGTGACAAATACCATACCGAATACGGGAATTACATTGCCATTCATCAGTTATGGAGGAACTTCGGTTATGTTCCTGCTTTTTGAAATGGGGCTTGTGTTGAATGTGTCATGTTTGGTAAAATAATATACATGTGGATGAAAGGAAGTTTGAATCATATATGGGAAACCAGAGGCCAAAGAAAAAACAAGGGAACAAGAAGAATGGAAAAAAGCATCATGTATATGCAGTGATTGTTCTGCTGCTGGCAGCAGCGATCATCATTATCGGAGGTATTTTGCTGTTCTATATTCAAGAAATAGAAGTAAGCGGAAATGAGTACTGTGACAGTCAGGAGATTGTGAATTGCGTGCAGAATGATAAGCTGTCGGATAATTCTTTATATGTAGTTGCAAAATATTCTATGGGAAAAGGAACCGTACCGAAATGTCTGGATTCTTTAAAAGTCAGAATGAAAAATCCGTGGACACTGCAGATTACGGTAAAAGAAAAGGCAATTACCGGGTGCGTGAAAACCGGAACAACCTATAGTTATTTTGATCAGAGTGGACTTGTGGTAAAACAATCTTCAGTAAAAGATGCGCAGATACCGGTTGTAGAGGGAGTGAAGATAAAATCAGGCAAACTGTATAAGCAGATCCGAACATCAAATCAGACAAAATTTAATGAAATACTGGAAGCATGTGCAGAAAGTCAGAAATATGGGATATATCCGGAAAATGTGACGGTAAAACAGCAGCAGATCTATATGAAATTTGGAAATGTAAGTGCCTGTCTGGGAAGCCAGGTATCTGGTGAACAGATTGCTCAGATCAAGCCGATCTTAAAAAAGCTTGGTGATAAAGAGGGAATCCTGCATTTGGAGACCTATTCAGAGAATAACACTACGATTACTTTTGAGATGAAAGAAATTTCACAAGAAAATTAGAAAAATTAGAGAAATTCTATTGATATTTTACACGAAAGTCTATATTATATACTATATATAGCAAACTGAGTTCATCTCACTTGCTCTATCAATGGGATGTATAATATATAATAAGGATAACAAAGGAGGAGAAACCCTTGCTAGAAATTAAAACAAATGAATCAGAAGCAGCGGCAAAAATAATTGTTGTTGGAGTCGGTGGAGGCGGTAATAACGCAGTAAACCGAATGATTGATGAGCAGATTGCCGGTGTTGAATTTATAGCGATCAATACAGATAAACAGGCACTTCAGCTGTGTAAAGCTCCGACATTGATGCAAATCGGTGATAAGATCACAAAAGGTCTGGGAGCTGGTGCAAGACCAGAGATTGGTGAGAAAGCTGCAGAAGAAAGTGCAGAAGAAGTATCAGCAGCACTGAAAGGTGCTGACATGGTATTTGTAACTTGTGGTATGGGCGGCGGAACAGGAACAGGTGCTACACCGGTTGTTGCCCGCATTGCAAAAGAACAGGGAGCATTAACAGTTGGTGTTGTAACAAAGCCTTTCCGTTTTGAGTCAAAGACACGTATGAACAATGCCCTTGCAGGAATTGAAAAATTAAAAGAAAGTGTAGATACACTGATCGTAATCCCGAATGATAAACTGCTGGAAGTTGTAGACAGACGTACAACAATGCCGGAAGCTTTGAAGAAAGCTGACGAAGTGTTACAGCAGGGTATTCAGGGAATCACAGACCTGATCAATGTACCTTCACTGATTAACCTTGACTTCGCAGATGTACAGACAGTTATGACAGATAAGGGAATTGCCCACATTGGTATCGGTCAGGGACGTGGTGATGATAAAGCACTGGAAGCTGTAAAACAGGCTGTTGCCAGTCCGCTTCTGGAGACAACTATTGCCGGAGCATCTCATGTCATCATCAATGTATCTGGTGATATCACACTTATGGATGCATCCGATGCAGCAGAATATGTACAGGAACTTGCCGGAGAAGATGCGAACATCATTTTTGGTGCAATGTATGATGATTCCAGAGCAGACGAAGCTACAATTACTGTAATTGCTACAGGACTTCATAATGTTGGCGGAAGTGCTTCAAAATTAAAATCAAGACTGGAAAATCAAGGAAGAACATCTGCGATGCCACATGGTCAGCAAGGACATGCATCTGCATATGAGAGACCAGTACGTCAGAGCAGTGCAATGTATGGACAGCAGCAGGCAGTACGTACACCGCAGGCAGAACGTCCGGTATCACCAAGACTTGATTTCGGAACAACAACACAGAGAGAGACAACGGGAACTGCAACAAGACGTCCAATGGGTGGAACCACTCCTACACTGGATACACCTAGAACACCTACAAGCAAGGTGAAGGAACAGTCAATTAAAATTCCTGATTTCTTTAAAAAATAATCACATAAAGAATAGTACTACTTAGAATACAGAGAATATGCCGCAGGCAGTTTCTCTTACATATATTACTATAAGAAAGATCGTACACAGGTTGGCGTGAGCTGACTTGTATACGGTCTTTTTTTGTGTATCTTAGTTTTACTAATATGTTCGCAGGGTTACGAGAGCTGTCGAACGAAAAACGGAATCACATACAGTATCTGACAAAATCCTTTTGAAAAAATTTATATAATGTTACTTGTTTAAAACAACAAATTTATTTCTGTGCACGGAAAGAGAAAGAAGGCCTGATGTGTACTATGAATTATATGTAGATGTGTTTTTTATGGTGAATTTTACAATGGATGCGATTCTTTTGATCCTTCTGAAGAAATTACTTGCCTGTCCGGCGGGGTATGGAAGGGTTTTTGCAGGAGCAGCAACTGGAGCCGCGATGACATGTATTGCAATTGTCATATTCAGGAAAACACCGGTATTAAGATTTGTAGTATTTCATGGAGTCATTAATGTAGTAATGATGAAGGCCGGCCTTGGAATAAAATGGGGCCGGGAATTGTTCAGAGGATGGGTGCTCTTGTATATAGAGTCATTTCTGCTGGGAGGTGTGTTCCAGTTCGTTCAACAGTATATAAGGCGGGGAAGTATGTTCTTTTTACTGGCTGTAATCAGTTACTACCTCGTGTCGGTAATCTGGAAAATCATTTTATTCTTTTCAGAGAAAGGAAATCGTTACTGTGAAGTCGAAGTGTTTTTTGGAGAAAAAAATGACAGACTGAGAGGACTGATAGATACAGGGAATACATTGAGTGATACGATCAGTAATGATCCTGTCAGTATTATAGACAGAGCATCTGTAAGAAGACTGACAGAGGAAAAGAAACCGGAACGATTCAGATATATTTCTTATCATTCCATCGGGAAAAAAGAGGGTGTGATGCCGGCGTTCCGGCTGGATAAGATGCAGATCATACGGGATGGAAACAAGATAAATGTGGAACATCCATTAGTGGCAGTAAGTGAAGAAGAATTAGGTTCAGAAAATTATCAGATGATTATCAATCCAGATATATTGACAGGAGGAAAGAAAAATGGTGATAAAAGTGGCAGTTCCACATCAGTTTAAATTGAAAGTTATTCCGGATTTCCGGTCTCTCTTTTTTTCGGACAAAAAAGACATTCATTATATAGGAGGATCAGATATTCTTCCGGCACCATTGGAAACAGAGGAAGAAAGAAAAGCAATACGGGGGCTGGGGACAGAGAATGATGAACAGGCAAGAAAAATGCTGATTGAACACAATCTTCGTCTGGTTGTGTATATTGCAAAGAAATTTGATAATACCGGAGTAGGAGTTGAGGATTTGATTTCTATAGGTACAATTGGGTTGATAAAAGCAATTAATACGTTTGATCCAGATAAGAATATCAAACTTGCAACGTATGCATCCAGATGTATTGAAAATGAGATTCTGATGTATCTGAGGAGAAATAGTAAGACCAAGATGGAAGTGTCGATTGATGAGCCTTTAAACGTCGACTGGGATGGAAATGAACTGCTGTTGTCGGACATTTTGGGAACAGAGGAAGATGCTGTCTATAAGGATCTGGAAAATGATGCAGAGAAGAAAGTACTGATCAAAGCAATCAGCCGCCTGTCAGGAAGGGAACAGATGATCATCCGGATGAGGTTCGGTCTGGGGACAGCCGACGGAGAAGAAAAGACACAGAAAGAGGTGGCAGATATGCTTGGTATTTCCCAGTCTTACATATCCAGATTAGAGAAAAAGATTATGCAAAGATTGCGCCGGGAAATGGTGAAGTATTCTTGAAAATGTGCTACAATAAAAAGAAAAAGGGGTTGGTCATATGAGGCTTAGTTTTTTTGGAGCAGCCCATGAAGTGACTGGAAGCTGTCATCTTCTTGAAGCATGCGGAAAGAATATCTTGATTGACTGTGGAATGGAGCAGGGACCGGATCTTTACGAGAATCAGGAACTTCCGGTTGCACCGGGAGATGTAGATTACATTCTTCTGACACATGCACATATTGATCATTCCGGAAATATTCCGCTTCTGGTGAAAAAAGGATTTTCCGGGGAGATCATCACCACATTTGCAACGGCAGATCTTTGTGATATTATGCTTCGTGACAGCGCACATATTCAGGAATTTGAAGCGGAATGGAGAAACAGGAAGGCAAGAAGAAGCGGAGAACCGGAATACGAACCAATTTATACGGTTGCAGACGCAGATGCCGCAACGAAGCTTCTGGCACCGGTAGATTACGGACAGAAGATTACGTTGTGTGACGGAATTGAAGTAAGATTCAATGATGTGGGGCATCTGCTTGGATCGGCAAGCATTGAAGTATGGATAACCGAAGGAGATGTCTCAAAGAAGGTTGTATTTTCCGGAGATGTGGGAAATGTCAATCAGCCGATCATTAAAGATCCCCAGTTAGTAAAAGAGGCAGACTATCTGGTGATCGAATCTACATACGGAGACCGTACACATGGTGAGGATATTCCAGATTATGTGGGAGAGTTTACAAGGATTTTGAGAGAGACATTCCAAAAAGGCGGCAATGTGGTGATTCCTTCTTTTGCGGTTGGACGTACGCAGGAGATTTTGTACTTTATCCGTGAGATCAAAGAAAAGAATCTGCTTCCGGAATTTCCGGGATTTGAAGTATATGTGGACAGTCCGCTTGCAATCGAAGCGACGAATGTGTTTAATAAAAATGTCAAAGGATGTTTTGATGAGGAAGCAATGGAATTGGTAAATCAGGGGATCAATCCTCTGCTGTTCCGGGGTCTGAAGACGACGATTACCAGTGACGAGTCCAGACAGATCAACTTTGATACAAAACCAAAAGTTATCCTGTCTGCATCCGGTATGTGCGAAGCAGGACGGATCCGGCATCATTTGAAGCACAATCTGTGGCGTCCGGAATGCACGATCTGTTTTGTGGGATATCAGGCAGTCGGAACGCTTGGAAGAAAACTGATTGAGGGTGCAGAGAGTGTAAAGCTGTTTGGAGAGAATATCACAGTCAATGCCAGGATCGAGGTATTGAAAGGAATCAGCGGACATGCAGATATGAATGGTCTTTTGGACTGGATCAGGGGATTTGAAAAAATACCGGACCGTGTAATGGTTGTGCATGGGGAAGATACAGTGACAGATCATTTTGCAAAATTGGTAGAAGATACATTCGGTTGTCCGGCATTCGCACCATATTCAGGTGGAACGGTAGACCTCGCAGCAAATGAGATTATAACGATCGGACAGAAGATTCCGAAAAAATCAGATGAGAAACCGAGTAAGCTTAAGAGTGCATCCGCATTTAATCGTCTGGTGGCAGCTGCAAAGCGTTTGCTGAACGTTGTGTATAAGAATGAAGGTCTGGCGAATAAAGATATGGCCAAGTTCGAGACCCAGATCCAGAATCTGGCAGATAAGTGGGATAGATAACGCAGAATCTGCCAGATGTCAAGGAGTAAAATTTTTTTTATTTGATAAGAAACCGCATAAGCCTGTGCGATAAGGAGCATCATCTTAATAGAAACTGATGGATGAGATTCTGACAGGAGGTCTGTAATGGCACAGGGAAAGGTAGAAATATGTGGTGTGAATACGGCAAAGCTTCCTATCCTGAATGAAGAGGAGAAGGAAGCTTTGTTTGTACGCATCAAAGAAGGAGACCAGGAAGCGAAAGAAGAGTACATTAAAGGAAATTTACGGCTTGTCCTGAGCGTGATAAGACGATTTGGGGCAAGCGGGGAGAACCCGGATGATCTGTTCCAGATTGGGTGTATCGGACTGATTAAGGCGGTTAATAATTTTAACACAGAATTAGAGGTAAAATTTTCCACCTATGCAGTACCAACAGCGGTAGGAAGTGGAGAAAAGGAAGAAAAGACCAAGATTCTATTATATGATTAAGAAAAATAAAGACGGGAGCCGAAAATATAAATATATAGATTAAGAGAAAAAGATTTTGAAAATAATTGAAATCTTTTATTTTTTTGCCTGACTAGTAAACGATATAAAAAACTTATATACAGTCCAATTTTGTAAAAGTTGAAAAACCACATGTTTTATGGTAAAATATAAGTATCGAAAAAGCAATAAAACTAAATAACGGGGACAATGAAATAGCACTTCTGACGGTAAGATGTAACTATCGTGGGAGGTGCTATTTTTGTATGCGGAAAAAGTAGGTGAGTGTATGGCAAATCTAAATAGCATTGCCAAGAAGCTACAGAAAGCAATACTACAAAAAGGATTAGTTGTTAAGATGGGGACAAGTCAGTTTTATTCCGTGGAGCAAAATAGACTTATCACCATGCACATCCTATCTACCAGAGTGTTAGAGCGAAAGAAAAACGGGGAATGGAAATATTATGATTATGAAATTCTCCGAACAGCATCACAGATAGAGATCGTAAATTGTTTAAATGATATATGGAGGGCGGTGAAAGAATGATTGGAGAAAAGACGATAATTCCGGCAGATGTAATACCAGAGAGCGACATTGCTCTGATTATGAGAAGAGCAAACGAACTCAAAGAAGAAAACGAAAAGCTGAAAGAAAAGAATGAGTATCTGCAAAAAGAGGTAGAAAACGCAGAGGTTGTCGGAGAACGGGCACTGTGCGAAGTACAGGAACTTATTGCAAAGAATAAGAGACTGGTAGAAGAACACAACAGACAGAATGGAACAATACAAGCACTCAACATTGCACTGGATGTCATTACAGACAGATACAGCAATCTTAGAAAGAGAATATGTAGAACAGACAAGGACGGTGAGTAGCATGGATGGATATATGGAAGAGGGTGGGTAGATGCCGAAAGGGAAAGAACCTACTCCGAAGCAGAAAGCGTTTGCTGATGAATTCTTAAAGTGCGGGAATCAGACAGAAGCTGCAAAGAGAGCCGGATATAGTGAGAAGACGGCGAGGCAAGCCGGAGCGGAGAATATGAAAAAACCTGTCGTTTTGGAATATATACAGAAACGACAGAAGCAAATAGAGGATGCGCGTATCGCAGATATCACGGAAGTTATGCAGTATCTTACATCTGTCATGCGTGGAGAGATTAAAGACCAATTCGATCTCGAAGCCCCATTGTCCGAACGCACAAGGTGTGCGCAAGAGTTACTCAAACGCAATATGGACGATAGACGAATGAATATTGAGCTTGCCAAATTAGAAGCACAATACAAAGATTCTACACCAGAGGAAGAAAGCACTGATAACTTCTTGGATGCCCTAAATGCAACAGCGAGTGAGGTATGGACGGATGAGTAACATTGAGAACAGAATACAAAACATTCGGCAAAGCATTATGAAGCATGCAGTAGCCATGAAAGAAAAGGCTAAGAAGCAAGGATTTGAGTTCAAGCCTTTTTCTGTTAAACAGAAGAAAGTACTTACCTGGTGGTGCGAATCCAGTCCTGTAAAGAACAAAGAGGGAATCATAGCTGACGGAGCTATCCGAAGCGGTAAGACACTGTGTATGTCACTGTCTTATGTACTGTGGGCAATGAGCACATTCAATCAACAGAATTTCGGCATGGCCGGAAAGACTATCGGCTCATTTCGGCGTAATGTGCTGTTCTGGTTGAAACTGATGTTGAAAAGCCGTGGATATACAGTGGTAGACCATCGGTCGGACAACCTTATTGTGGTCAGCAAAGGAAATGTGCAGAATTTCTTCTACATATTCGGCGGTAAAGATGAACGTTCTCAGGACTTGATACAGGGAATCACACTTGCCGGAATGTTTTTTGACGAAGTGGCGTTGATGCCGGAATCGTTTGTCAACCAGGCAACAGGCCGTTGCTCAGTGACAGGTTCTAAGTACTGGTTCAACTGTAACCCGGACGGGCCTAGACACTGGTTCAAAGTCAACTGGATTGATAAGTGCGATCAGAAGAATATTTTGTATCTGCATTTTACGATGGATGATAACCTGTCTCTGTCTGAAGCAATTAAGAAGAGATACCGAAGCGTGTATGTAGGTGTATTCTTCAAACGGTATATCTTAGGATTGTGGTGTGTGGCTGAGGGACTTGTCTATCAGATGTTTGACGAAGAGAAGCACGTAGCACACGAACACATGACGGGAGCAAAAGAATACATCGTATCTATTGACTACGGTACAGTCAATCCGTTCTCTGCCGGACTGTGGGCGTTCAACGGACGCACGGCACAGAGAGAAGCAGAAGTGTATTATAACAGCCGTGAGACCGGTAAGAGAGTGGATGATGAAGCATATTATAAGATGCTGAAAGAGCTGATAGGTGATAGAAAGGTGTATTGCATCATCATAGACCCGTCTGCTGCATCATTCATTGAAGTCATTCTGCTGTAGGTATTAACTGTGACTGGATACATTCTGGAACGCTTACGCTTGGTGGTTACAACAACACAAACGGGCATTGCGCTATCGAAAATGCGAGCGGGAAAGTTGTCGGAACATTAGGGGTAAACGGATATTACTCAAATGATCCGAGCGACAAATATGCCATTAGGATAAATAACGGACACGTTGAAATATATGGTGGCAAAGGTACACTGGTCGGGATAGTAGAATATGTAAAATCTACAGGCGATGGTTCAGAAGGACTGAGTATGTATGCATATGGTGGTAGTGGACATTCTTCTATTATTCTTAAAAATAATGGAACTACCGAGATATGGGGCAACTCAATCAGTGTTAATACAGACAAGCTTGTAACCGGAGGAGTACAAACAAAAACCGGACGTGCAGTATTTTCGGACGGAAGTTACTTAGATTATAAAAACGGAAAATTAGTTAGTGGAAGAACTGCAAGTGGCACGATATTTTAAGGAGAATGGCATATGACAAAATTAGAAAGTGCGGTTCAATGGGCTATCGGAATAGCCAATGACAACAGACATGGTTACAGTCAAGCGAATCGGTGGGGGAATCCAGATTATGATTGCTCGTCTCTTCTAATATCAGCATGGCAACAGGCCGGAGTTCCGGTCAAATCGAACGGTGCCACATATACTGGAAATATGTACAACGTTTTTCGGGCGTGTGGCTTTTCCGATGTTACATCAAGCGTCAATCGTTCAACAGGTGCCGGTATGCAACGAGGGGATGTTCTCTTAAATGTAAAGTATCATACAGCTATGTATATTGGTGGAGGGCAGATGGTACAAGCTTCATCCAGTAGAGGACATCCAGAACCAGGAGATCAAACGGGCACAGAGATATGGGTGTGCACGTATTACAATTACTCAAAAGGCTGGGATTATGTACTACGATATACTGCCGGGGGAGATTCGGGCGGTAGCGGAGGACAGGGACCAATACAACCGCCATCCGGAGTTTCGCTTGTACAGTGGATTCCTGGATAGAAAGGAGAAGATATATGGCAATTCAAATGCGCAGGGGACAATTAAAAGATTTTGATGCAAATAAAATGCTTCCCGGAGAATTCGCAGTTACTATAGACGAAGCTGCAGAAGACCAAAAAGTTTTTATGTGCTTTTCTGCAGGAGCAGTAAAAGAATTGGCTACGAAAGAAGATTTTGAAGCTGATTTAAAAAGCATACAGCAAGCCATAGAAGATGCGAATAATGCATCAAAAAAGGCACAGGATGCTATAGACAAAGCTAATCAAATTGTGGCCGGGAAAGTCGGTATCGATGACACACAGATCAGTGCATCAACTGTATATTCTTCGCAGAAAAGTGATGAAATATATGTAAAGAAAACAGATTACGATAATCTTGTGAAAAAAGTAGAGACGCTGGTAGACAATTTGACGGACGCAATAGTAAGTAGGTGATAAAATGTCAGATGTTTATATAGAAGAATTGAATAAAGCGGATAGCCTTTCGGATGATGATATTGTCTTGCTCCACACCAAAACGGAAGATTTGCAACTAACTATCGGAATGCTGAAAACATTAATGACAGTAGAAAAAGCCATAAAGCTTGCTGCTCCGTTTTCGGTATCTATAACAGGAGATGCGATCGGGGACGGAAACACAGATGGTAGAGAGACGCTCTCGATTGAATTATCAAATATAAAAGCTTCGAGTTTGAAGAATAGCGTTAAAATTAATGGCACAAATTTTGACGGAACAGAGGGAATTACTACAGAACGATGGGGAACAGAAAGAACTGTAACGATCGGTGGATGTGAAAGGAAAGTGAACGGAGAAACAGATGTTAACTTTCCAGCAAATGAAGTTTTCTCCGGATCCGGACAACCTTATGTCCCAACGGCCGGAGGTGCTATGACAGGCAACCTAAAAAGGGAAATAAATGAATCAAGTTATAATTTGTTTGAAGCAACTACAGAAAACGAAGAATCCGGCGTTTCTGTAAAATTAAAAATTGGTGATGTTAATGCAAACGCTATTATCCAAAGTCATTCACAACCTTATTGGCATAATGGAGTAAATTTAAAAAAATTACTTACAGGAGATGATACTTATGAGCTTGAACGACGAATTTCAGAACTCGAAAGCATGGCTACACAAACATTTAAAAATCCGTATAAAAACAAGACAACTGTAGTATTCGGCGATAGTGTCCTTGCTGGCTGGGGATGGAAAGAGGGGGCAGGAATCATCCAGCCATTAAAAGAAAAGTATCCGGATGCTACGTGGATAAACAAGGCGGAATCCGGGGCGAATATGGCAGTAACATCCAGTCCGGCACATACACCGATTGTTAATCAGATTACATCGTACACGGGTGCTGCGGATGCGATTATTCTGGATGGTGGCGTGAACGATAAGAATAATGGACTTCCTATCGGATCGATTGAGACTAATTATGATGCATCATATAACACAAGTACATTCTGCGGTGCATTGGAAACCTCATTGCAATACATCATGGACAGGTATCCTCTGGCGGTTAAATTATATATTATTCCACATAGTTTCGCAAAAGACAACTCTTACGTGGACAGCATCTATTCAAAAGCAATTGAAATCTGTGATAAATGGAATATGCCATACCTTGATATGAGAAAATATTCTCAAATTGCTATGACATCTAAGAATAAGAGCAAATATACCTACAACCCAAACAGCAAGAAAGGTGACGGTGTGCACCCGAACGAAACCTGGTATCGCACATTCTACTGTCCAGTAATCGACCAGGCATTACAGTATCAAGGCATTGGCTCTATTACAGCGTCCGAAGCACCAGAGATTGTAGCGGTCACAGGAGTTAAACTTGACCAGACAACACTGACACTGGATGTCGGAGAATCTGCACAGCTTACAGCTACGGTATCTCCAAACAATGCAACTAATAAGTCGGTTACATGGAGTGCAAACAACAGCAATGTATCCGTATCTGGTGGAAAGGTTACAGCCAAGACAGCCGGATCAGCAATCGTAACTGTAACTACCGCAGATGGTTGATACACAGCACAGTGTAATGTTACGGTTAATGCAAGTACAGCGGTAGACCACACAGAGCTTGCAAGCCTGAGTCTGGATGGTAATTGCTATTTTGATACAGAAATCTTACCAGACGAAAAGACTAACACAAAAGCAAGATGGAACTTACAGAGTGGAACTACATACATTGCTGGTGCACGTGACGATAATTATAAAATCGGTTATACATGCACGGATAACTTCTATGCAGTGCGTGGAACGGTAAATAGTTCGGCAAAACCGGCAAGCTATTGGAACGGAGACTGGATTATTAACCAGACGGGCGTAAGTTATCAATTTGGGGATACAACTGTAACCACAGACGCTATAGATGCATTCACACTGTCCAGTCCGTATTATCTTGGAAACATGAGCAAGAACGGAGCACCAGATGGAACAGGCGTGACAGGCAAGATCTACTATGCACAGATCTATTCCGGGGATGCGTTACAGGCAGATATGATTCCGGTTAAAAAGTCTGACGGTACATTATGCTTATACGATAAGGTGCGCAAGAAATACATCTATAATGCCGGAAAAGGAACTGTAAAAGAATAGGTGGTGACAAGATGAACAATATTATTGAATGCAAATTAGAATCGACTTACAAAGAAATATTCACCGGTCTCTGGCAGTATGATTGCGGTCAAAAAACTGTGAATTACTGGTGGGGACTTTCCTGAAGCCGTAGAGATACAGTTTTCCTTAAACGAAAAGAGTGGTAGCGTAATAACAAGGATAGGAACAACAACGGACAATGGATTATTCGGGGAGGAATAAAAATGAAAGATGTAATACAGAAAACACTAACAGCCGGTACAGAGACAGAATTTGAGATGGAAAAGGAGGATGATGCAAATGCCTAATGAAAATTTAAAAGCGCAGAAAATATACGGAAAATACATAAAAGATCTTCCACAAGTCACAGAAGTGAACGATACGGACGATATTATCATAGAAGATTCTGCTCCGGTAACAAACAGAGCGAAGCTAGGAGTAATGTTTGATTCCATTAAAAAAAGAATTGCATCTACTTGGATATTTACAGAACTAAACAACCAAACTATCGTGGAATATGCTAGTGGGTTAAATAAAAATATAATTAAAAATACAGACGAACAGCAAATATACACTCTATACGGCGGTCTGGTTAAGGTAGTATCGGGTTCGGTGGTAGTTGATATAACCATGAACATAGGTTATGCAGCACTATTTTCTGTCGAGCAACTAAAAAACTTGTTTGGAACTGACTATACTCCAACACGGCTTAGCATAAAAACGTACAACGGAGACGATGTGGCACAAGAAGTGCATTTTTACGCCCCGGAGGTATGGAATGGTGTAATATTCCAGTATTTTTACCCTACGAATCGAGAGGGAAAAATGCGTGTTAACTATAAGTTAGAATATTTCTATGGATAACATTTCTACTCAACTGTTACCACCTCGTATCCAACCCAACTTACGGAATCTGCAACGGGACACCGGCCATAATAAGGTTGTTAGGGACAGCTTCTGTTGCACCAGTGTTTGTTTTTTGTATGGTTACATACACTTGATTATGGCTAATATACCTGTATTTCATTTGCCATCCGTTTTCATAATAAGTTTTTTTGGTTGGATCATAATCAATATTTTTATTTAACTCAGAAAAATACGTGGACGACACTTTCTCTGAAGTTTTCCATAATTATGTTATATTATAGAAAGGAAATTAAGTGATTATGGGAACAATGAGCGAAGAGACCATTTGCGAAGTGATCAAAAGCTGTGCCTACGGTTATACTGTAGACGAATTGGCAGAACACTATGGCATGGAAAAAGCAGATGCAGAAAAGTTTGTGAAAGAGCATGCATCAGAGATTGCAGAAACGAAAGAACATTTAAAACAGGAGGGATATATTGAATAGGATAGTCGATGTTTCCGAACATAACGGGAACATCGACTGGACAAAAGCAAAAGCATCCGGCATTGTAGGTGCTATCCTTAGATGCGGATATGGACAGGATCAGACAGGACAGGATGATAAAAAATGGCTAAGGAATGTATCTGAATGCGAACGCCTCGGCATCCCTTATGGTGTATACCTGTATTCTTACGCAAAGACTACAGGTGCGGTACAGGGAGAAATCAACCATGCATTAAGACTTCTGAAAGGTCATTCTCCGGCGTGGCCTGTATATTTTGACAGCGAACAGCCGGGAACACAGGGTGTTGCGAGAGCCAATGCAAAAGCATTTTGTGATGCAATGGTGGCACATGGTTATAAAGCCGGAATCTATGCATCTACATCTTGGTACAAGAACTATATCGGTCAGACATGGGGATATTCTCTGTGGATTGCATCTTACGGCTCTAAATCTGCCGGAGTGGACGGAATTGATCTGTGGCAGTACACATCGAAAGGTTCTATCCCGGGAATCCCAGGAAATGTAGATGTGAACTATGTCTATAAAGACCTTGGCGGTACAGTAACCCCAGTACAGAAACCGACCGCAACACTTACACCTAAGCCGGTAGATGAATCCTGGAAAGGTGACAAGAGATACTATCTGAATAATTCCCGTGTTGGAGAATGGCAGAAAGCCATGAACAAGGGATTTGATACCAATACATTGTCTGTAGATGATAAGTTTGGTGTCGGCTCACAGAATTTTGCTAAAACGCATATCTTGTGGGCGGGCCAGACGCATAACTGTATCACGGCTATCAGATGGCTGAGACGCACCCTTAGAGACGTATACGGCTTTACAAAGCTGTCTTACGATGGGGGATGGACAGATTATCTCGGTAAGTGCGTAGAAGTATTCCAGCGAAACAGAGGACTTACACCAGACAGAAAGGTAGGACTTGACACAACCTACTGGCTCTTATCGGGTGTCGTAAAATAAGATAAGAGCATTACACTTTTCATACAATACTAAAAATCCCCGCTACTGATTACTCGCCAGTAGTGGGGATTTTTTCTTTTTCTATAAAATGATAGATTGGGAGCAGAATCCCGATATATCCTTTTTTATACATGACATTCATTAATGATTTCATTCCAATTTCACTTTCAATAGTGCTTTGAATGGAAATTATGTCATTTATTCTGGTCCCGTGCATCGGTTTTAATTTTAGAACAACATATTGGTTTGTGCACAATGAACCATCTATCATAACCATTAATCCAATTTTATCGTATATCTGCAATATCTTATCAGAAACTTCTTTGATTTTTCCATCCGATACTATTTGACTTATGACAGAATCGTTTGTAAGATTGTCGAAACGTTTTTCGTTATATTTTACATTTCCACCAGTAACATCGTCTGTATAATTTTGCTCTTTGTCCAGTTCACAATTTGCAACACACAGAGCAGCGAAAGCATCGGAAAAATCTTTTATGCGTTCATTCTCTTCTCTTTTGACTTTCTCTTCTGTGGAAAACGTTCGGAAAGTTGTATTTGAAAAAGCTACATCTATATCTTCTAGTGATGCAAGAACTTCTCTTGGATGTGTCCCACGCTCAGAACCGACAATTCCCATTTTTTCAAGCTGTTTCAAAATGCGATCTGCACGATAAAAACCAATTTTATAAGTTCTTTGTAACATTCCAACAGAAGCTTTCCCGTTTTTGATAAATAGTTCTGATGCTTCTTTTAAGTAAGAATCTGGATTTTCAACAACTGCATATTTGAGCTCAAAATGTTTTTTGGGAATTGATGTTTCTTTAACATCATTCTGCTTCTCACTTTTGTTAATTTGTTCAGATGGAATCTCTATATTATTAGAGATCTTAATTTCTTTTTCTGAAACAGTTTTTCTTTCGGCATCCAATTTGTTTAAGTCTTCCACAAGGGTTTTGTACTCATGTTCAAGAACAGCATTGGCACAATCGGTTAGAGATTTTTCTTTTGCAAGATGATATATACAATTATCAAATTGCAAAGTGTCAGTGTCTTTTTTCTTGTCTTCTTTTATCAAATATGAAAATAGATATGTTAACCCGCCAAAAATTGCTATGTTTATTATGAATAAGAATATAGTACCAATTATACCATTTTCTTTCACATACTTTGTCCAGTTTGCAAAAAAATTAATCGTCTGAAAGAGCGTTAATATTTCAAATAAAATTTCCGCCAATACAAGCAATGTAATTTTAAAACCAGGAGAATCATGTTGGCCAGAAGATTTCTCTAAATTCTTTTGAAAAGTATAGAGCTTTTTTCGCCTGTTTTTCTTCCTAAGTTCTTTCTTGCGCTTTTTAGCACGTTTCTTCTGCATTTTTCGGTTGTACGCAGTTCTTGTTACAGCACGTTTTATGTAATGATATTGGCTCGGACGCATTTCAACAGCTCCTTATTATCTTTTTAAGAAGTATATAGTATGCTATGATTATATTCTATTAAGTATTTTTCTTTTCTTTTCTTCGAATTCTTTCTTATTGATTGCTCCACAGTCAAGAAGTTCTTTTAATGCTTTTAGCTGATTTAGATCATTTTCAACTTCTGCGGTAGATTCTGGTTTGTCGCTTATCTTTTTGTTTAGAAAATCCATAAATTCTTTATATCTTTTTTTGTAATCTTTTCCTATAACCGAAAGAAGTAAAGAATTTGGATCATTTTTAACCGTCTTCTTCCATCCTTTGTCCATCCATTTTATTTGCTTGGCCTGTTCTCCCGGAATTATAAATTGTATATATCCAGGCCCCCACCAAACACTTGGTTCCTTGCATGTTATACCGCTAATGTTTTGATAATAGAATTTTCTCCCTTGTTTTCGAGAATCTGTTACATACATAGGAATAATTTCTACATATTCATCACAAGCAACAAGTTTCCCGAAAAAGCTATCTAATTCCAAGACCTTTTTATTCTGCATATAAGTACCTCCGCATACATAGTATGCTATCTTCTTAATACCGCAATCACAACTCCAAACCTTACCCATTGTTCCATGTCTTCAAAACTATTTGGATCAACTTCTATGACATCACCGAAGCCGTTGATCGGGACTAACTTTATCTTACCTCTCTGCACATACCGCCTTATATACGCACGTCCTGTTTCTTTATGTATAATAATCACGGTATCACCGTTTCTTGGCACTCTTTTGGATATGCAAATGATATCACCCTTTACATATACAGGGAGCAAGTGGTTGCTCGTTATCTTTATACCACAATGTAACGTCTCACCGTACTTTTTTATGTATTCCGGGCAGTATATCCGTTCTTCGTGTGAGGAATCCAATATCATACCGTCAGCCATCTCACCAGTGGGGCATAGAACATCCAACATGTTTTCTGGATCCGTTTCCAGCACTTTCATAGAGAGTTCATAGTCCATCTTACCAAGAATATACGCACGTTGCCTGTCGGTCAATTGCCTGTACTTTCCCAATACCTCGTATTCCTTAGAAGAACACCCTAAGAGATCAGGGATAGGTTTGTGCGTTAGTTCCGACAACCTTAGTGCTAAGAAAACGTCAAGATTATTAGTCTTCCGTGAAATGATGTTTTTGTATGTGGACACAGACACACCCAGCATCTTAGAAAAGAGAACTTGCGTAAAATCAAGGCTTTTCCGCTCTTCTTCGATGTTATGTGCAAAGTTATTCAACATTTCCTCTTTTGTTAACATTATGTCACATCCTGTCGAAAAGGCTAATATCTTGGCTATTTTTCATTCTTTTTAATAAGAAAAATACGATATTTTAGCCAACATCTTGACTATAGTTTCGAGTTATAATCTATATAAATATTACATGTATAATTATAAAATAAAAATGGCACTTGTCAAGCCATTGATAGGAGGTAATCTAATGGGAAAGGACGAAATGAACAGCAAGAGCAGCAAAACATGGACTGATACTTATGAAAACGAAATCAAGCGGATGATAAAAGGCATCCGTGACCCTCGCTTAATGCGGTACATCTATCTTATTGTAAAAGATGCTATCAGTGAAAACATTGACAGATAGCAAACATATGTTCTATAATGTAAGTAATCGCTACTGGAATGACGTGTCGGGATATTGGAGGGATTTATGTGGATGAAATTAAACGCAAAGAAGAACTTGTTAAAATGATAGAAGAATGTGAAAATGAACAGTTTTTGACTTTCTTATATTCAATGATTATATCTTTCAAAAAAAAGTGGGGCATTTAATGCCCCTCTTTTTCGTACCAATAGGCTATTGTGTCACAAATAGTTTGTCGGTGCTCTTTATTTAACGTCATTAATTTTTTTACACTTTCAAGAATAACTTTGTCTGAAAGTAATTCTGGTATAAGCTCTGCATTGTCTTCTGACAAATTCGTTTCCCAACCCATTATATAAGCCGGTGATACATCAAGAATATTGCTGATAGTTTCGATTATATCAATCGGAATATTCGTTACTACGTTATTCTCGTATTTATATAATCGTTGCTTTGCTATCCCGGCTTTTTTCGCTAAATCAATTTGAGCCATTCCGATACGTTCTCTTACTTTTTTTATTCTATCTCCAACGGTCGTTTTATTAGCCATTGACTTTTCCTCCTTTCCTATTGGTAACTTTATTGTATCACAAATAAGTTACAAGTCAAGCGAAAAATAGCTTGACAAGTTACAAAAATGTTGTATAATAAGAGTAACTTCAAAAGTTACGAGGTTGGAAAGGAGAAAAAAGTATGATAGACACAAATAAATTACGTGGCGTTATCGTAGAGAACGGTAAAACACAGTGTGATGTGGCAAAAATGCTTGGAATGACACCAAAAACATTCTATATTAGGATGAAAAAGGGTGTCTTTGGAAGTGATGAAATCCAGATCATGATTGACAACTTAAATATTCAGAATCCTATGGATATTTTTTTTGCTAAGAAAGTAACTTAACAAGTTACCGTACACACAAAAATTAAAAACAGGCGGTGATAACAAAGATGAAATTATTCAAGCCACGATGGGTTGTAAGAATTTGCATTCATAAGAATCCAGATAAAAGTGATATGGATAATTTACAGCATCTAAAAGAGGGATATTTCTTTTACTGGAATGCAAGGAAAGAGAAGAAAAGACTTTCTGGTATCCCTGTAATTTCAGTCCAAATATGCCACATCCCATTTAGAAAAAGTCACCCATATTTTCCGCTATGGCTTTCAGTGTTTGCCTTAATAGCCGTAACAATGAATATAAGATTGGATTCTTGTATACGTCATATCCTCCAAATAATGCAAGTATGGAGATAAGAGTAGGAACGATGAATCTTATTTTATCTTTCCTCTTGTATCGGAGATACATTTTCGCACGGTTATTTAGTACGTAATTAGTGCTTTTAGATGAACGGCAAATCAAGTTCTGTTCTCTAAGAAAACAGTATTTATTTTCGAAGAATTTATTTTGTGGTAAACCGAAGAATTGTATTTTTCGAAGACATATATTTTCCGAAAAAGATAAATCCAATTCTCGATGTGAAACTTGTGACATGGTTAATATTCCTTTCTGGATTACTCGGCATGGCAGTGCCTGTATGAACAGTATAGGAGAATCCAGAAGAAAAGACAAGGAGAGTGATGGCAAAGATGAAAAGGAAGATAGATCAATCAACGGTGGCAATAATCATCGGAGTTACATCAATCTTAATAAATCTCATTTTTAGCGGAAAAGAATTATTAAGAAATGTACGTTGGTTGTTATCATATCTGGTTTAGGAGATGAAAAATGAAAAAATATGAGTTCTGGATATTATGGCTCATGTCAATTGTGATGCAATTACAAATCCAAATCATCAACAAGAGACTTGAGATTATAAAACAGTCATACAACGTTACTGGAAAAAAGATTGAATGGTAGATAAAAAGTCAGAAACATCCGGCAACGTTGTAAGACAAAAAAAGGCAGTAAAAAAGCCTAAAAATATTTATTTTTCAATGTATTCAAATTATCTTGACAGTAAATGCGAAAATGGTAGTTGATTTTTGGTCAAATCGCAAGCCACTTAGCAAGCCACAACCCTTGAAAAATAAGGGCAAAACGGTAACTGGTCGCAAGCCAAACGTCACTCAGATAACAATCAATTGACAAGCCAAAATTAAAGAAAATTTCAAAAAATCGAAAATTTTGACAAGCCAGTTGACAAGCAAATGACAAGCTAAAACCCTTGAAAAATAAGGCAAAACTGCTTGTCAAGCGAAAACGGTTAGCAAGCCACATAACAATCCATTAACAATCAATTCGCAAGCCAGTTGACAACAATAGAAGAATATAAAGAAGAATAAGAATAAAAAGAATATAGATATATGTCAGACACAATCGGTCTGACGATAAAAGGCACATAAAAAGTGCCCCGCTGGTACCGACATACCAGACAGGGCGGTGTACCGCTAAAGAACACTTAGCGAATACAGGTTGATTATAACACATTCTCCTGTGATTCGCAAATTTGAGGAACAGGAGGAAAAGCACATATGACAATGGCAACAGAAATCATCCGCAAGCTGAAAAGAAAACTAATCTTTTGGCGTTGCTTATGGTTCGTCACATTCGTTGCAATGCTGACACTCATGATCGGGTAGGAGGGACAGGATGGAACGAGAACTTGAGAACAAGCTTAACCTGTACAGGTTGGCAGTAGTAATTTTGGTGAGCGCATTGGCGGTTATGATAGCCGGATGCATATAAAAAAGAGTGCCGATGGATAAACCAATCAAGCACTCAGAAAAACATTCAAGAAAATTATAACACACGAAAGGAGATTTGAACATGGGAGAAGAGAAAAAAGATAGCTTACAGAGCATGGCAGATGCGGTAGCGGACGTTGTTGAAGATTACGGAGAAGTTGTGGAGGAATACGCCTACCAGAAAGCGCAACTGGACACACTGAAAAGATATGTCTGCAAAAACAGCTATGTTGAGCGAGGCATGATTCTAAAACTTATGGGGTGGGATGAAGATGGAGAGCATTAAAGGCTATGACCATTGGAAGACCATACCGCCGGAGCCGGAAGACGAAGAACAGGAATACTGCACATGCTGTGGAAAACCTGTATACGGCGGTGACAGCTTATACACATTTGACGGACAGACATTGTGTGAAGAATGTGTAAAAGAAATCACAGGAGGGAAAGAAGATGGCAGAGATATGGATGATCTGTAAGCCGGACTTAGAATACCGTATCGGGGCGTATGCCTATGAAACAGATATGGACAAGGCTTATGTGCATAAGCTTGCCAATAAGGTGGCAGAGAAAAACAAGTGTAAAACAATCGTGAAAGAACTTTAGGAGGGTGAAATGCAGAAATTGGAATTGACCATAAATCAGAAGATGGGAGTTATCACAGGAAACTTTGAGGACATCAAGAAATCTCTTGAAACAGAGATGGCAGTGTATGAGACAAAGCAGTTTGCAGAAGAGGACAAGCAGAAAGCCAAAGGCGATCTGGCAGACCTTAGAAAGCTGAGAAAGGCAGTCAACGACCGCAAGGTTGAAGTGAAGAAAGAGTACATGAAGCCTTACGAAGTGTTCGAGGGCAAGGTGAAAGAACTGATCGGCGTGATTGATAAGCCTATCGAACTGATTGACGGACAGGTGAAAGAGTTTGAAGCGAAGCGTGTGGAAGAGAAAAAAACAGAGATTCAGAAGCTTTACGGTGAACTGGTGGAAGAAGAACTGCATGATTACATCCCACTGGAAAAAATCTACGGCGAGAAGTGGACAAATGCATCCACCACGATGAAATCTATCCGGGAAGAGATAAACTTAAAGGTTATGCAGACAAGGCAGGATATCGCAACCATTAAGGCTATGAAGTCCGAAAAAGAGGAACAGGCGTTGAACCTGTACATGGAGAATAACAACCTTGCTCTTGCAATCCAGATGATTAACCGCTACGAACAGGAGAAAGCAGAAATCTTACAGAGAAAAGAGAAAGAGGAACAGGAAAGACGTGAACGTGAACTTGAATGAGAATTGATATGGATGGTATGAAATACCAATACAATCTGGATGTTATAGAGGGAATGAGCCTTGCGATAGGATACATAGTTGGAAGTCCGACAGCTTATGACATGGATAAAGTTGTTGAACAGTTGAATGAACTGTTAGAAGAGAAAACATCAGATAGTGGAGAAGATTGGTACACAGCAGAATGTTTGGGTAGAGCCATTGAAATTGTGAAACGAGGTGGAAGAGATGAAGAATAAAGAGAAGTATGCAAAAGAGATTATTGAGATTGCTTGCAAATATGGTGCTGTTAATGAACGAACAGGAGAGTTAAAGGGTTGCAGTGAAATAATTTGTGAACATTGTTTGTTCAGAAAAAGGGGCATAAGTAGATGCAAAGAAAAAATGAAAGAATGGCTTGAATCTGAATACATCGAAAAGCCAGTGATAAGCAAGAAAGATAGAACGTTTTTGGAGTATCTTGGAAAAGATTTGAAATACATTTCGAGAGATAAAAGCGGAGCTTTGTTTGCCTATGAACGTGCAATCGAAAAAGGAAAGTATGGCTGGGTATATGATTCTGGCGTTTTTAAAAATCTCTGTGGGTTTTCCGTAGACTTCCCAACGGTCAAGTGGTCGGATGATTCACCGTGGCTTATCGAGGACTTGAAGAAGTTGGAGGTAGTTGATAGTTATGAGTAAAATACCAAAGGAAATAGTAGACAAGATCGAGCAGAGAAATAAGCTTAACGAAGAAATAGACGTATGGTGCAAAGAAAATCTTGATATGGATGGAATGTGTTTAGACTGTGCGGATATTACAGATCATCACACTGGTGATGAGCAAGCGACAGTCAGTGGTAGAGAGTGGTGCGAACAGTGGACTGGATATTGTGAAGATGACTATCACGGTCATTATTACTGGGAAACGGAGTATCCAGGGAAATATCTACACATGGATTTTTGACTTTAAAATTGGAGGTAGTGGACAGCTATGAGTAAAGAATATGATATTAAAGGATGCGCTTAATGATGAATGCATTGGAAGAAAAAACAAAGGAGAAGACGGTAAAAAGAAAGAAAAACTACTATTTGGTCAAGAGTGATGTATTGGGATATGCAAGAAGGAAGGGATTGATTAATGGCCGGAGTAAGAGACAAATATCTGAGAGGGGCACATAAAGACATCTACTACATAAGCGAAGAAGATGAAAAAAAGATGTTGAACGAATGCCAGAGGATGCGTGGGAACGATCAACTTGAATTACTGAAATGGTGCCAAAATGCGAATAATGACTTGTCGGGCATATTGTTCTTCTCACTTATAACAGGAATCGGATATGACTATATAAGCAAAAGATACTGGATACCGATTGCAAGAAAAGACTTCCAAGGCTATCGGAGGAAAGTCTTGGATGAAATGTATAGGTGGATACTTTGGGGAGAACATGACGATGGAAAGATGGCAGAAAGGCTATTCGGAATAAAAAGACACAAACACGGGAATACTACCGAAAAGGAGTGATGCGGATGGTAAGAATCTTTGTGAACGGCAAACAGGTGACAAAAGAAGAACTTTCCAAATATGAAATCCATAACAAGGCGGTAAAAAGGATTCTTTCAGAAAAGTTGACAAAAAATAAGTGATATTTTAGAATTGACCTTGATAGAATCTTGGTCAATTCTTTTTTAATTGAAAGGAGAATTGACATGAAAAAATTAAATGTAGGTTATATGAGAGTGTCTACAGAAGCACAGACCGAAAAGTATGGTCTTGATGTCCAAGAAGACAAGATAAAGGAACTTGCCAAGAAAAGGGGCGTGAAGATAGCCAGATGGTATGTGGACGGGGGATATTCCGGGAGCAATATCCAAAGGCCAAACATACAGAAACTTCTGGAAGATGCAGAAGCCGGAGAAATACAGGCAGTATACATCTATAAGCTTGACAGAATGAGCCGTGATGTTGTAGATACTCTTACGCTTGTGAGTAAACTATTGCCAAAATACAATGTAGAGGTAGTATCAGCTACAGAGGATTTGCGGAATGAGACACCGATGGATCGTGTAATGCTTGGCGTTAATGCTGTCATGGGGCAGTATGAGCGTGAGGTTATCTATATGCGTACAAGAGCAGGTATGGTGGAACGTGTAAAGCGTGGACTGTGGATGGGTGGCGGTACGATACCTTATGGATATAGGTACGACAGGAACGATGGGATATTACATATCATCCCGGAAGAAGCGGAAAAGGTAAAAGCTATCTTTCAGATGTTCCGGGACGGATATTCGTGTGACAGGATTCAAAAAATTCTCGGGATGCATTCGGAGAAGCTTGTATCGAACATTATTAGGAGAATAGCCTATGTAGGTAAGATACAATATAAAGGGAAAACATACCAAGGCTTGCATGAACCAATCATAGACGAAAAACTATTCTACGAAGTACAGGAAGAGATAAAAAAGAGATCCACAAATGCTTATGTGAGCAACAGGTATATGCTTACCGGGTTGTGCTACTGCGGAAAATGCGGTACTAAAATGCGGATGCAGAAGTGGGGGAAGTACACAAAGATAGTATGTTACTCACAGTACAAGGGAAAAGAGCATATATCTAAGACAGGGAACCCTTGCAAGAATAAAAAAGTGCGGGCGGATGTGGTGGAAAAAGAAGTAGAGGACTGTTTCAAACGATTCATCGTGAATGTCGAAGAAAAAGAGAATGAATCTGAAAGCACTCGGAAGATGATAGAAAAAGAGATATCACTAAGCGAAGCAAAACTGAAACGCCTATACACATTGTATGCAAGAGGTAACTCCGGTACAGATACGCTTTTTGATGTTATCCAAACAGAAGAAAAAACACTGAAAAATCTACAGGAAGAACTAAAGGCAGAAGACATCCGGGAGAAAGCCGGACGGGGAGAAAAAATAGAGAAAATAAAAGAGATGTCCAACGTGTGGGATACACTGACGGATTCCGAGAAAAACAAGGTGCTAAAAGAGTGTGTTGAAAAGGTAGTTATCACAGAAGATGACATAGACATACATTTTAGCATATATTAATAGGTACTTTCTCGTGTTCCAACCATCATCCCAATGATCATTGGAGAAATCAGAAGGTACATGAGAGATAACAATTCTATTCGTGTCAGCCGGTCACTCAGAGATACGGCATATAAAGCAATCTATGCAAGGGAAAGTTACAGAAAGAGGAACCAGAAAGAACCGACGGTGCAGGAAATTGCGACAGAAATTGGCATATCCAAAGAGGATATTATGTTTGCTTTGGATGCAATCCAGATACCGATGAGTCTGCAGGAACCGGTCTATAATGATGGTGGAGATGCATTGTATGTGATGGATCAATTGAGTGATCAGACGAATAAAGAAGAAAAATGGGTGGAAGACCTGTCACTGGAGGAAGCAATGAAGCATCTTGATGAACGGGAACGTTATATTATCAAGCTCCGGTTCTTTCAGGGAAGAACGCAGATGGAAGTTGCAAAGGAGATACGGATATCCCAGGCTCAGGTCAGCAGGCTGGAGAAGAATGCGTTGAAAACTATGCGCCAGTACCTTATCTAAGGGCTGGCGCATTTTTGGTATTGCATTTTTGACGGTCTCATACTATGATATTTGCAGGAGGGATTTGT